>ENA-OROZ01000696-OROZ01000696.1-human-gut-metagenome-genome-assembly--contig:-NODE-696-length-36099-cov-4.849018_pt1 | contig 36099 bp, 30 predicted proteins | sample MGYA00242138_ERZ509066 | MGnify/ENA primary metagenome ERZ509066 (study PRJEB26280, sample SAMEA2338691) | human gut metagenome | biome: human gut; feature: human-associated habitat; material: faeces... | reverse complement strand
TCCGATATATTCTCTCGTCCTATCGACGTATCAAAATATATCTGTATTTATGGTGGTGCACAAAAGAATCTGGCACCTGCGGGTGTTACTTTTGTAATTGTGAAGAATGATGCATTAGGCAAAGTTTCACGATATATTCCTTCTATGCTGAATTATCAGACACATGTTGATAATGGCTCTATGTTCAACACTCCTCCGGTAGTGCCTATCTATGCTGCACTGCAAACATTGCGTTGGATCAAAGCACAGGGTGGTGTGAAAGAAATGGAACGCCGTGCAACCGAAAAAGCCAATATGCTGTATGCTGAAATCGACCGTAATAAGATGTTCGTAGGAACTGCTGTTAAAGAAGATCGTTCACGTATGAACATCTGCTTCGTAATGGCTCCTGAATACAAAGATCTGGAAGCTGACTTCATGAAGTTCGCTACTGAAAGAGGTATGGTAGGTATTAAGGGACACCGTTCTGTAGGTGGTTTCCGCGCGTCATGCTACAATGCTCTGCCTAAAGAAAGCGTACAGGCATTGATTGACTGCATGCAGGAATTTGAGAAACTTCATTAATATTCTCACTACAGAGTATCGCAGAGTTTCACAGAGTTTTCTGTTTTAAGCAGTCTCCTCTATGAAACTCTGTGTCAGTTTGTAGTGAATCGTTTTTTTATAATTATATACATCGAATCATGAAAGTACTTATCGCTACCGATAAACCGTTTGCTAAAGTAGCTGTGGACGGTATTCGCAAAGAAATCGAAGCAGCCGGATACGAGCTTGCTTTACTTGAAAAATATACAGAAAAGGCACAATTATTGGATGCAGTAAAAGATGCCAATGCAATCATTATACGCAGTGACATTATAGATGCCGAAGTGCTGGATGCTGCCAAAGAACTGAAAATTGTGGTACGCGCTGGAGCCGGTTATGACAACGTAGACCTTGCTGCTGCAACTGCACACGGGGTATGTGTAATGAACACTCCGGGACAGAATTCCAACGCGGTAGCCGAACTTGTTTTCGGATTGTTGGTATATGCAGTTCGTAATTTCTATAATGGAACATCAGGAACTGAACTGATGGGTAAGAAACTGGGTATTCATGCTTACGGAAACGTAGGTCGCAATGTAGCACGTGTGGCTAAAGGTTTCGGTATGGAAATCTATGCTTATGACGCATTCTGCCCGAAAGAAGTAATCGAGAAAGATGGTGTGAAAGCGGTTGATTCTGCCGAAGAACTTTACAAAACCTGTAATGTTGTCTCTCTGCATATTCCTGCTACTGCCGAAACGAAGAACTCCATCAACTATGCTTTGTTGAAGGATATGCCTAAAGGAGCTATTTTGGTAAATACTGCACGTAAGGAAGTTATCAATGAAGACGAACTTATCCAGCTGATGGAAGATCGTCCCGACTTCAAATATATCACCGATATTATGCCTGCTGCTAATGCTAAGTTCACCGAACTTTTTGCCGGACGTTATTTCTCTACTCCTAAGAAAATGGGTGCACAAACGGCTGAAGCCAATATCAATGCCGGCATTGCTGCTGCACAACAGATCGTTGGTTTCCTGAAAGACGGTTGCGAAAAGTTCCGCGTAAATAAGTAATAAGACTTATGGCTACAATTAAACCATTTAAAGGTATTCGTCCTCCACAAGAATTAGTGGAGCAAGTTGCCTCGCGTCCTTACGATGTACTTAATTCAGAAGAAGCACGTGCAGAAGCTGGTGAAAATGAGAAATCACTCTACCATATAATTAAGCCTGAAATAGATTTTCCTGTAGGTACGGATGAGCATGACGAGAAGGTGTACATCAAAGCTGCCGATAACTTTAAACTGTTTCAAGACAAAGGCTGGCTGGTGCAGGATGATAAAGAAAACTATTACATCTATGCTCAGACAATGAATGGTAAGACACAATACGGACTTGTTGTGGGGGCTTATGTGCCTGATTATATGAATGGTATTATCAAGAAGCATGAACTGACCCGTCGTGACAAAGAAGAAGATCGCATGAAACATGTCCGCGTGAACAATGCCAACATTGAACCGGTATTCTTTGCATATCCTGATAATGCGAAGCTGGACGCCATTGTCAAGAAATATACTGCTCAGAATCCTGTATACGATTTTATAGCTCCGGGTGATGGTTTCGGACATACTTTCTGGATTATAGACCAGGCAGAGGATATCGCTTCTGTCACAGCTGAGTTTGCTAAAATGCCTGCACTCTATATTGCTGACGGACATCACCGTTCTGCCGCTGCCGCGCTTGTAGGTGCTGAGAAGGCAAAACAGAATCCGAATCATCGTGGAGATGAAGAGTATAACTATTTCATGGCGGTATGTTTTCCTGCCAATCAATTGACTATTATTGATTATAACCGTGTGGTTAAAGATCTCAATGGTTTGACTCCTGCACAGTTCCTTACTGCGCTCGAAAAGAATTTCGTTGTAGAAGAAAAAGGTACGGAGATTTACAAACCGAATGCACTGCATAATTTTGCCCTCTATCTGGATGGTAAATGGTACAGTCTTACAGCGAAGGCCGGAACGTATGATGATAACGATCCGATAGGTGTATTGGATGTTACTATCTCTTCCAACTTGATTCTGGATGAAATTTTAGGTATTAAAGACCTTCGTTCGGATAAGCGTATCGACTTTGTAGGTGGTATCCGTGGTCTGGGAGAATTGAGTAAACGTGTAGATAGCGGTGAAATGAAAGTAGCTTTGGCACTTTATCCTGTTTCAATGAAACAATTGATGGATATTGCTGATACTGGCAATATCATGCCGCCGAAGACTACTTGGTTCGAACCGAAACTTCGTTCGGGGCTGGTGATTCATAAACTTAGTTAGTTGAAAATGGAAAGTTGAAAATTAACTGTATAATACGCTGCATAGTAATTTTTAATTTTCAACTTTCCATTTTTAATTCTAAAAGCATGGAAGATACATACAAAACCATTACTGAACCCTCCGAAGGTATTTATACCGAAAAGCGTAGCAAGTTTATTGCTATTGCATTGCCTGTGCGTACACACGAAGAAATAAAAGCACATCTCGAAACGTATCAGAAGAAATATTACGATGCACGTCATGTATGCTATGCCTATATGTTGGGACATGAACGAACAGATTTTCGTGCGAATGATAACGGTGAGCCTTCCGGTACAGCCGGAAAACCTATATTAGGACAGATCAATTCTAATGAACTGACTGATATACTTATTATTGTAGTTCGTTATTTTGGTGGAATCAAGCTGGGAACAAGCGGATTGATCGTAGCTTATAAAGCTGCTGCCGCCGAAGCCATTGCCACGGCTACCATTGTAGAAAAAACGGTAGATGACGAGGTGACTTTGCTTTTTGAATATCCTTTTATGAATGATGTGATGCGTATTGTGAAAGAAGAAGAACCTGAAATTTTGCAACAGTCCTATGACATGGATTGTAGTATGACGCTTCGTATTCGTCGTTCTATGATGCCTCGTCTGAGGGCACGCTTGGAAAAAGTAGAGACTGCACGTATCCTTGAGGAAGAATAACATGTTGGTGGAACAGAAAAATTGAATGCGTGTCTCTTCGGGTAAATATTCCGTTGATACACGCACTGGAGTTTATAAAAGACGCATTTGTGTAGCCTTATTCGTTGTCCTTTTCAAAATTTATTTTACGATGTGTTCCGTCGCAAAATGGTTTGTTTTTAGAGTGGCCGCAACGACACAAAGCGTTTGTTCCTTGCAAAATACTTCCCTTCTTTGTTAATCATCTTAAATTCACCTTTGATGATGTAGGGCCCGGCAGGGACTTCCGTGATACTAATCAGATTTTCATTTTTATCCATAATTTTATTTTTTAAGTAGTCAACTCTATTTATATAACATTTGGAATTGGAAATAGTTTTTTCTGTCCACCATTTGTTTTATCAGATTTCCTTATCTTTGCACACAATGATACGAAATGTGATAATGAAAGCTCTGTATCTCGGTTTGTTTTTGATTGGAAGCCATTTGCCTTCTATTCAGGCTCAGGAAGTGGCTCCCAACGATATTCCTTTACCCTGGTATTCGCAGAAGATCAGCGGATGTCCTTATGCGCATTGCTCGCTGGCATCCTCATTGATGGTATTTGATTATTATAAAGGGATGACCGTAGATAGTTGCCGTTCGGCAGCAGAAGCCGAAGCAAAGCTTGTAGAGTATCAGAAGAATTATTTTTTGAAAAAACGTGCTCCTTTCAAGCGGCGTACATCCATAGGACAGGGTGGCTATTATTCTTTTGAAATAGATTCGTTGACACGGTATTATGAACATATGGTGAGTGCTGAGCATTTTATGAATAAAGACTACCGGACGCTGAAGGCATATATTGATCAGGGTATTCCCGTACTGATAAATGTGAGGCATCGCGGTTCGTCTCATGGGTTGATGCAACCGGGTAGTCACCGTCATTGGATGGTGCTTCGCGGTATAAATGATACTCATGTATGGATCAACGATCCCGGGCGTTCGGCTATGATGCGGAGTAAGGGTGAAAATCAATGTTTTCCAATAAAGCGGGAGCGGGGTAATCCGGCCTGGTTTGATGGCTGCTGGACAGGGAGGTATATTGTGATAACTCCACGTATTCCACTGGCTATAGCACGTGCTGGGAAATTACCACCTGTGGAGAAAGAGATAGAGATACAACGTCCGTTGATCCCTTGGCAGGAACTGCCCGAAATGATTAATCTGTAAAACAAATATATTAAATATGGCATTTGAAGCAACAAAAAGAGAATGGAGTGAACTGTATGCTTTTTTCCGTTTGCTGGCAGACGGAAAGGTTTCGTTGGGTACGCCGCAAGCAAAAAAAGACGATACACAGTGCTGGCCTGTAGCAATGGTACAGCGCGAAGAGCATGATGGTACGCGTCGCTATTATATTGAGAAAGAGGAAATTCATATTGTAAACGAAACAGTAGATAAGCGAATACCACGGGAAGATTTTGCCACAGTGGCCGGATTAATTCTCGATGCAGTCAAGTCCTCGTCAGAAAATGATGTGACTTCGCCTGATGGGGTAGAAGAGTTCCTGGATGAAGCAGGTATCTTTGATCTTGAAGCAAAAACAGATGATCGTACGGACTTTTCTGTTGCCTTCTGGCATCCTGAAGCTCCATTGACAGGATTCAATGTTCGTTCACGTCTTAGTGCCATGAATCCTTTGCTTGATGGCGGGAGAACTGCCAATCTGAAATTGGAGCAGACAGGTGTTAAGTTTGCCGTACCTACTGTGAATAAAATAAATGCATTGGAAGAGTCGCCTACAGAAGTGGCGGAGCGTATGATGATGATAGAACGCCTGGGAGGTATATTAAAGTATTCTGATGTGGCAGACCGTGTGTTTCGTTGCAACCTGTTGATGATAGATTTGCACTTTCCGCGTGTTCTGGCAGAGATGGTACGTATTATGCATTTGGATGGTATCACACGTATCAGTGAATTGACGGAGGAGATAAAACGAATCAATCCATTGAAGATTAAGGATGAACTGATCAATAAACATGGTTTTTATGAATTTAAAATGAAGCAGTTCCTGCTTGCTCTGGCATTGGGGATGCGTCCGGCAAAGATCTATAACGGGACGGATTCTGCTGTGGAAGGAATTTTGCTGATAGATGGAAACGGAGAGGTGCTTTGTTATCATAAAGCGGAGAAAAAGACATTTGAAGATTTTCTCTATCTGAATACCCGTTTAGAAAAAGGATCTGTGGATAAAGATAAGTACGGCTTCCTGGAGCGGGAGAATGGGGTATATTACTTTAAGTTGAATGTGAAGATTGGGCTGGTTAAAAGGTGATGAGGTATGATACATTGTAGTGTAACCAGTTCATCATTTTATTTCTAACAAATAAAAATTAAAACACTATTCATCATGAAAACAAATGAAGTATTAGAAAATATCAAAGCACGTCGTAGCGTACGTGCTTATACTACTCAACAGGTAGCTGAAGAAGATTTACTGACTATTCTTGAAGCTGGCACATATGCTCCGAGTGGTATGCATCTTGAAACATGGCATTTCACAGCTATACAAAATACAGAGAAACTCGAAGAATTAAATGCCCGTATCAAAGGTGCATTTACCAAAAGTGAGGATAAACATTTGCAGGAGCGTGGATGTAACCAGACGTATTGCTGTTATTATCATGCACCAACGCTTGTAATTGTTTCTAATGAACCGACACAATGGTGGGCAGGTATGGATTGTGCCTGTGCTATTGAAAATATGTTTCTTGCTGCCCGTTCTCTGGGTATTGGTTCTTGCTGGATCAACCAGCTGGGGACCACATGCGATGCCCCCGAAGTACGTGAATTTATCACTTCTCTCGGTGTCCCCGAAAATCACAAAGTATACGGTTGTGTAGCCTTAGGATATCCTGATCCTTCTATTCCAATGAAAGAAAAGAGAGTAAAGGTGGGAACGATAACCGTTGTTTAGTTGAAAATTGAAAGTTGAAAGTTGAAAATTACTATGCAGCGTGACAGCGCAGCTAATTTTCAACTTTCAACTTTCAATTTTCAACTAAAACGAACCGTACCTTGTTGGCAACAGTTTTCTGTCTCCCAATGTATTATCTACGCGTGCCACATTTACCCAGAATTTATTTTCACGTACGCTTTCTATCGGGTAGGCAGCTTTTTCACGTGTATAGCTGTGTTCCCAGTGGTCGTTCACGATCTCATATTCCGGATGCGGAGCATTTATTAGTACGTTATCTTCCGCGCTTGCTTCGCCATTTTTCACTTCCTGGATTTCTTTCCATATCGTTTGCATCACGGTTACAAAATTATCCAGTTCCCACAAACTTTCACTTTCTGTAGGTTCAATCATCAGCGTTCCGTGAACAGGGAAGGAGAGAGTAGGAGCGTGATATCCATAATCCATAAGACGTTTTGCGATGTCGTTCTCGCTGATTCCTGTTTCCTCGTGTACTTTGCGGCATTCCAGAATCATTTCGTGTCCTACGAAACCATTAGCTCCGCGATATACGATGCCATACGTGTCTTTCAGGCAGGCAGCAAGATAATTGGCATTGAGGATAGCGGCTTTTGTTGCCATAGTCAAACCTTCGGTACCCATCATGCGGATATAACCGTATGTGATAGGTAGTATTCCTGCACTACCAAAAGGAGCGGCAGATACTTCATTTATCGGATTACCAAACAATCCGTGACCTGGGAGGAATGGTATCAGGTGTTCGGCTACACAAATCGGACCTACACCGGGGCCACCACCACCGTGGGGAGATGCAAAGGTTTTATGCAGATTCAGATGACAGACATCCGCGCCAATAAAGCCTGGATTGGTTAGTCCTACCTGAGCATTCATATTTGCACCGTCCATATACACTTGTGCGCCACAGGCGTGGATGATATCGCAGATCTCTACGATTTCTGTTTCAAAAATGCCATGTGTAGACGGGTACGTAATCATCAGGGCGGCTAACTCTTCTTTGTTTTCTTCAGCCTTGGCACGAAGATCATTCATTTCTACATTGCCATGTTCGTCGCAAGCACAAGTGATTGTGGTGAAACCTGCCTGTATAGCCGATGCAGGATTCGTACCATGCGCCGATGCGGGTATCAGAATCTTATTGCGATGTCCCTGACCAATACTTTCGAGATAACTGCGAATTACACGAAGACCTGTATATTCACCTGCTGCACCGGAGTTCGGTTGCAAGCTGACACCGGCAAATCCGGTAATTATTTTCAGTTCATCACTCAGGTTTTCTATTAATTTACGATATCCTTCAGCCTGGTCTTCGGGTACTAACGGATGCATGCACAGAAGGTCCGGACGACTCAGTGGTAACATTTCGGCGGCAGCATTCAGCTTCATGGTACACGAACCCAGCGGGATCATAGATTGGGCAAGCGAGATATCCTTGCGGTCCAGTCTCTTGATGTAACGCATCATTTCCGTTTCCGTATGGTATTTATTGAATACTTCGTGGGTAAGGAATGCACTCTGGCGTTTCAGTTCTTTAGAGAATGTATCGGCATCGGGGATTTCAGTAATCTTCTGATAATCCTTCTCAGCAGCAATAGCGAAGATAGAAAGCAGCATATTGGCAGCAGAAATGTCTGTGGTTTCGTCAATGCTGAAACCAACGTCACCATTGTCGAAATAACGTAGATTCACCTCTTTACTGAGTGCGATGGTACGTACTTGCGGTGCCGAAACATTGTCGGGCAATATGAAACGGAGCGTGTCGAAATAATATTTGTTCACCTGTTTATATCCCAATTTACTAATCTCTTTTTCAAGGAAAGCACTGATACTGTGGATACGTGATGCAATATCCGTGATGCCTTGTTGACCATGATAAACAGCGTAGAACCCTGCCATTGTAGCCAGTAATGCCTGGGCAGTACAGATGTTGGAAGTGGCTTTTTCACGTTTGATATGTTGCTCACGGGTTTGCAAAGCCATGCGATAACACATCTTTCCATATTTATCCTTTGACCAGCCAATGATGCGTCCCGGCATGTTACGTTTAAATTCGTCGCGGGTAGCGAAATAGGCTGCTGAAGGACCACCATAGAACATCGGTGTTCCCAGCCTTTGCGTTGTACCGAATACAATGTCTGCTCCCCATTCACCCGGAGGTACGATAAGTGCAAGACTCAACAGATCGGCAGCTACAGCTACTTTACAATCAGCCTCGTGTGCCTTTTCCGTGAAATTACGATAATCTTCAATACTTCCGTCCGAATTGGGATACTGGAGGATACAGGCGAATACTTCCGGAGTCGGTTCAAATTCCTGATATTTGCCTACGCGTAGCTCAATGCCTTGCGGTATGGCACGTGTATTCATCACAGCCAGCGTTTGCGGAAAAATATTCTCATCAACGAATACAACATTAGCTCCCAACTTTTGCTTGTCGCGCGGGCGCAGTCCGTACATCATCGTAACTGCTTCTGCGGCGGCGGTGGCTTCGTCCAGTAAGGAACAGTTAGCTAATGGCATAGCTGTAAGATCGCAAACGACTGTTTGGAAATTCATTAATGCTTCCAGACGTCCTTGTGATACTTCTGCCTGATAAGGTGTGTAAGAGGTGTACCATACAGGGTTTTCGAACACATTTCTCTGAATTACGGCAGGGGTAATGGTATTATACCAGCCCATTCCGATATAAGTGGTGAATAATTTATTCTGACCAGCCAGTTCGGCAATGTGCTTGCTGAATTCATATTCGGTCATAGCCGGAGGCAATGCCAATGGTTCTTTGAGCCGGATATTGGCTGGTATCGTTTTATCAATCAGTTCATCAAGGGTGCTTACACCTATCTTGCGGAGCATCACTTCAATGTCTTTTTCGCTGACACCTATATGGCGGCTGGCGAATGAATCGGTTTTCATGTTAATTAGTTTTTAAGTTGCTCAAATGGATTGTATAATCGCTTGGCGTAGATTCTCCGTATGCGAAACAGTTATCGGAAGAACGGATTTTCCGCTTTCTCCATACCGATGGTCGTTGGTGCTCCGTGTCCCGGATAAACCACTGTTTCGTTGGGTAGAATGAACAGACGGCTACAGATGTGTTCTTTCAATTCATCAAAGTTGCCTCCCGTTAAATCAGCACGTCCGATACTACCTTGAAAAAGCACATCTCCGGAGAACATACAGTTCTCTGCTTTACAATAATATACAAGGCTTCCCGGAGAGTGTCCCGGTACGTGAATTGCTTCTAACGATATATTTCCGAAGGTGATTATATCTCCATCATGCAGGTATTTTCCCAGTGGCACAGGAGCTTCCTGTAGTTGGAAACCAAACATACGGCTCTGCTTCGGAGCTTCTTCAATCCAGTATTCATCCGCTTGGCTGGCTTCTGCAGAAAGGCCGAATTCTTTCAGCATGAACGGATTTCCAAAGATGTGGTCCAGATGCAGGTGTGTATTCAGCAAATGTTTCACTGTTAACCCATTGGTGTTGATGAAGTTTTTCAATGCTTGTTTCTCTTCATCATAAAAGCAGCCTGGGTCTATGACGACTGCTTCTTTTGTTTCATCCCATAATACATAACAATTTACGGGAAACATATTAAATTCAAATCTCTTTATTTTCATGATTATTTGACGTTACGTATCTATCTATTTATACGGTCACATATACCACTTTCTTTGTCTGGAAGAATTCTTCCTTAAAATCTTCATTTAAGCTGTGTAAGGTGGTTCTATGCTTAAACGGCATTGCTTCATGTTCTAGTTCTCCACCTTTAAGACAGATTAAACCATTCGGCAATACATTTTGTTGCCGGAGTGAGATGTTCTTTTTGATGATTTTAACTAAATCTGCCAACGGCATAACAGCACGGCTCACTACAAAGTCGAATAACTGTTTTTCCTCTTCGGCACGTGCATGGCGGAAGGTTACATTTTTCAGCCCGATGGCATTGGCTACTTCAGTAGCTACGCGCACCTTTTTCCCGATACTGTCTACCAGATGAAACTTTACATCAGGAAAAAGTATAGCTAACGGAATACCCGGGAAACCGCCGCCCGTACCCAAGTCCATAATGCTGGTACCGGGACGAAACCGGATCACTTTGGCAATGCCCAGTGAATGCAGTACATGATGTTCGTACAAGTTTTCGATGTCCTTGCGCGAGATGACATTGATTTTGGCATTCCAGTCGATGTATAAGTCGTATAGAGCAGCAAATTGCCTGCGCTGTTCTTCCGTGAGGTCAGGAAAATATTTTAGTATGATTTCCACTGCTTTATTTAATGTATGAGTTATATTTTTAATTTTTCAGTTCACCAATAACCGGATTGCTACCTAACATATGCTCCAGCATTTGAAAAGGCAGGGATACTACAACCGGTCCCATTGCGTAGGGAGTGATATCGTACACATTGTAGTAGAAAGTAACTCCGTCTTTGTTAAGATAGAAGTTTTCTGTAGCTGCTATTTCACCGGTTGATCCATAGCCCATATCTTCCAGTTCGGCACGTGTCTTGGCTCCGTTATCTGCCATAAGCTGATTCCAGATAAGATCGGTCAGTGGCTCCTGATAATCTCCAACAAAAATATCGTCCAGACGTAACGGACGCATCAGACCGAGGTCGAAGTTAAGATAAGTAGTCATGTAGATGCCATGCGCCCCACCTGTATATTCATTGTAGTTAATGCGATATACAAGCAAATTCTTTTCATAGAGCTGTACATGGCTTTCGATTCCTTTGTAATAAGAATACCATGCGCCTACGGATGATTCATTTTCTTTATCTTTTTCATCTTCCAGATACATCGGTTCCAAATCGCGACGATACTCACTGATGTATGTTTCTGTATATTGCTTTACCACTTCCTGAGGTTTCTCTCCCATGTATTTATCGCCGAAACAAGCAGCAATAAAATATTTATCCAACGTATCTTTCAACAATTCGTCAGATGATTTGGAAGGATAGGCAAAGTTTATCAGCAGGTTACAGGCTGGTTTGGATGTATCTCCAAAAAGATGTACCGTCTTGTTCACCTGTATACTATCGAATTCCAGCGAACCGGTATCTTTTTTCATCTTGTCACCACAAGAAAATAAAAAGCCGCTTGCCGCAAGTATAACTGCAAGTAGGCTGACATATTGTTTTTTCATAAGGGCTTTTTCTTTAAATTCAACATTTGTTAGGTTATTCCCTATCGACAAATATAGAACATATTAACGAATAGAACGAATAAAAAAGAAAAAAATAATGTGCTGAAACGGTTAAATCTCCCTATCTTTGTACTGGACTTATGAAGAGACTTCGATACATACTGATTACCATGCTTTCCCTGTTGATTATTTACGCCGGGGTGGGAGTCTCTGTTGTCCATTACTGCTGTGCCGGTTGTGAAACTGCTCAGACTTGTTGCACCAGTGGTTGCCCTAAATGTAATAAAGCTCATCATCAGTCAGATAAGTCATGTAAAGACGAAGGTTGTACGGCTACTATCTATAAAGTAGATTTGATGAAACATTCGTGCGAAGCCTCTGTTGCTGCGCCCGTGATACAATTTATCTGTGAATTATTACCGGACTTTCAGTGCCTTCCGCCTTCTGATAAATGGCAGGAAGTATCTTATGCTGTCCCTCCGCATCCTGTCAGTTCGCGGTACTATCTGACTCTTTATTCAACTCTTCTTATTTAGCCAAAAGTATATAAGAAAGGTATGTGTGTTGGTAGTGTTTCATAGTACTGCTTTCACTATTCCTTGCGTTTGCATCTTTAGGCTTCAGAATGCAAAACATCCCCATGTTCTTTATGAAAACATCCCCATGTTGTGTACTAAAACATCCGGGTGTTTTGTACAATAACATCCGGATGTTCTGATTCCTTATCTCATATGCTATACAGATAAGATATTGGTAAACAGAATATAAAGAAGCCTGTAAATATACGAATACAGAATGTACTTTTCATGCAACCATGTTGCATAGGTTATTTTGTAAATTTGCACCACGAAATGAATTAATTTATATGAAATATATATTTTTATTATTTACTCTCTTCACTTTCCATACTTTACAGGCACAGGTGACGGGAATTGTAAAAGACAATACCGGAGAACCCATTCCCGGTGCCAATGTGTTTTGGATGAATACTACAAACGGTGTGACAACTACCGAAGAGGGCAGGTTCTCCATTTCCAAACCGGCCAAAAGCCATATGCTCGTTGTTAGCTTTATCGGTTTTGAGAATGACACAATTCATGTCAGCAGTAAGAATCAGGAACTTGATATTGTTCTTCACGAAGGTGTTGAATTAGGTGAGGTGAACATTGTAAGCCGGAAACTCGGTACGATGAAATTGCGAAACAGTGTGATGAATGAAGATATCATCAGTAGTGCCGAGCTGACACGTGCCGCCTGTTGTAATCTTGGCGAAAGCTTTGTTACTAATCCCTCGGTAGATGTCAGTTATTCGGATGCTGCAACAGGAGCCAAACAGATAAAGTTATTAGGACTTTCGGGTATGTATGTACAGATGATGACGGAAAATATTCCTAATTACAGGGGAGCTGCTGCACCCTACGGTCTGGGATATGTACCCGGTCCGTGGATGCAGAGTATCCAGGTAAGTAAAGGTAGTTCTTCGGTAAAAAATGGCTATGAGTCTATCACCGGGCAGATCAATGTAGAGTTCAAGAAACCTCAGCTCCCGGAGGCGGACTGGGTATCGGCCAATCTGTTTGCCAGTAGTACAAGCCGTTATGAAGCCAATGCTGATGCAACGATAAAACTCTCGAAACGGTGGAGTACTTCACTGTTGGCACATTATGAAAATGAAACAAAAGCACATGATGCAAATGATGATGGCTTTGCCGATATTCCCCGGGTAGAGCAGTATAATTTGTGGAACCGTTGGGCGTATATGGGCGATCACTATGTCTTTCAGGCAGGTATCAAGGGATTATCTGAACGTCGTAACAGCGGGCAGGTCAGTCATGGGAAAGAGCCGGCACATGACCTTTATGAAATAGGTATTAAGACGGATCGTTACGAAGCTTTCACCAAGAATGCTTATATATTTAATAAGGAGAAGAATACCAATCTTGCCCTTATCCTCCAAGGGACGATTCACAATCAGGATGCTACTTATGGTCTTAAACTCTATGATGTGGATCAGAGTAATGTGTATGCTTCTCTGCTTTTTGAGACGGAGTTCAGTAAGCAACACAGCCTTTCTACCGGATTGAGTTTTAATTATGATGGATATAATCAACATTATCGCCTGACCAACGATGCAGGACAGGGATTGACAAAGGCTTTGGTAAAAGAATCTGTTCCCGGAGCATATATTCAGTACACATTTAATTTGAATGATAAATTGATGCTCATGGGTGGACTTCGCGGAGATCATAGCAGTAAATATGGTTTCTTTGTAACTCCCCGTGCGCACATCAAATATAATCCGAATGAGTATGTTCATTTTCGGCTTTCAGCTGGAAAAGGTTATCGTACCAATCATGTACTGGCAGAGAACAATTATCTGCTTGCCAGCAGCAGGAAGATAAAGATTGCTGATCATCTTAATCAGGAAGAAGCTTGGAATTATGGAGCAAGTGTTTCGACCTATATTCCTTTATTTGGTAAGACTTTGAATATTAATGCGGAATATTATTACACTGATTTCCTGAAACAGGTTGTTGTGGATATGGATACAGCCCCCCATGAAGTGTCATTCTACAATCTGGACGGACGTTCTTACTCACAGGTGCTGCAATTGGAAGCGAACTATCCGCTTTTCAGGGGGTTCACCCTGACGGCTGCTTATCGTCTGACGGATACAAAGACAACTTATAACGGGAAGTTATTGGAGAAACCTCTGACCAGTAAGTATAAAGGACTTTTGACGGCCTCTTATCAAACGCCACTTGGATTGTGGCAATTTGATGCAACGTTGCAGTTGAACGGTGGGGGAAGGATGCCGAATCCATATACACTTGCTGATGGTAGTCCGTCATGGGAGGCGCGCTATGGCAGCTTTGAGCAGCTGAGTGCGCAAGTAACGCGTTATTTCCGCCGCTGGTCTGTCTATGTGGGTGGGGAGAACCTGACAAACTTTAAACAAAAGAATCCGATTATAGATGCCGCTAATCCATGGGGAGAAAATTTTGATTCGACCATGATATGGGGGCCAATGCATGGAGCAAAGGCGTATATAGGGGTTCGTTTTAATTTACCGAGAATATAGAAGAGAGTAGTTAAGTAGTCAAAGTAGCTAAGTAGTAAGTAGCAGAGCGCTAACGTTATCCTGCCATATACATTTTAACTACCTCTACTTACTACTTAACTACTTTGACTACTTAACTACTAAAAAAAACAGTTTATGAAAACAAGAAGAATGGTAGCTGCTCTGGCAGTAGCTTTATTGAGTGTGACAGCCGTTATGGCGAAAGATATCCGTACGGCAGTGTTCAAAGTATCGCAGATGCATTGTGAAAATTGTGAACGAAAAGTGAAAGATAACATCAAGTTTGAGAAGGGAGTAAAAGAGTTTTCTACAGACTTGAAAACGAAAACCGTTTCTATCACTTATGACGCTGACAAGACAAATGTAGAGAAACTGAAAGCCGGATTTAAGAAGTTTAATTATGAAGCTGAGTTTGTGAAAGAAGCAAAGCAGACAGAAAAGAAGTAATTGAACAAACGTCCCGGAGAGATTGTTTTAATAGGGATGAGTAAGTAGTGATAAGTGATTAGCAAGCTACGCTGTATGCCGTATGGCACTTATCACTCATTGCTTATCACTACTCACTCATCATTATTCACTAATCGCTAATTAATAATATTATGAGTACTATTACAAAGAAAGCGTTTCCTGTGCTGAACATGCACTGTGCAGGATGTGCTAATAATGTTGAAAAGACAGTTCGCAAGTTGCCGGGTATTGTAGATGCTTCGGTCAATCTTGCTACCAATACACTCTCTGTCTCATATGAAGCCGACAAACTGACTCCCGGAGAAATTCGTGCCGCCGTGTTGTCCGGTGGCTATGACCTTATAATAGAAGAGGGTAATCTTAAGGAAGAGCGGAAAGAAGAGGCGCAACAGCAACATTACCGAAAGCTGAAGATGCAAGTTATCGGAGCTTGGATTTTTGCTATCCCGATGCTGCTTCTTTCTATGGTTTTTATGCATGTACCATACTCGAATGAGTTGCAGTTGTTACTTACACTTCCGGTGATGATACTTTTTGGTGGTTCGTTCTATACGGGTGCCTGGAAGCAAGCTAAGTCGGGGCGTAGTAATATGGATACTTTAGTCGCTTTGAGTACCTCTATTGCATTTCTGTTTAGTGCATTCAATACTTTTTTCCCCGAATTCTGGTATGATCGGGGATTGGAACCACATGTCTATTATGAAGCCTCCGTCGTTATCATCGCTTTTGTATTGACGGGTAAGTTAATGGAAGAGCGTGCCAAAGGTAATACTTCAACTGCTATCAAAAAACTGATGGGGTTACAACCCAAAGTGGCGCGTATCGTGCGTAATGGCATTGAAGAAGAAGTTCTGATCGATCAGTTACAGGTGGGGGATCTTGTGGTGGTCCGCCCCGGTGAACAAATTCCTGTGGATGGGATTCTTGCCGAAGGAGAATCTTTTGTAGACGAAAGTATGATAAGTGGTGAACCTATCCCTGTCGAAAAGAAGCAAGGAGACAAGGTGCTTGCCGGAACAATCAATCAACGAGGTTCTTTTATAATAAAGGCTTCACAGGTAGGAAGTGAGACGGTATTGGCACGTATCATTCGTATGGTGCAAGAGGCTCAGGGAAGTAAGGCCCCCGTACAACGCATCGTTGACCGTGTAACGGGAATTTTCGTTCCTGTGGTTCTTGGTATTGCCATACTTACTTTTGTGCTTTGGCTGGTAATAGGTGGAACAGAATACTTCTCATATGCCATGCTTTCTGCCGTTTCGGTATTGGTAATTGCCTGTCCGTGTGCTTTGGGACTTGCCACACCTACCGCACTTATGGTGGGCATTGGCAAAGCTGCCAGTCAGCACATTCTGATAAAAGATGCTGTGGCCTTGGAGCAGATGCGCAAGGTCGATGTAGTGGTACTCGATAAAACCGGAACGCTTACAGAAGGACATCCTACTGTAAGCGGTTGGTTATGGGCACAAACGCAGGAAGAGTGTTTCAAGAATGTTCTTTTGGCTGCAGAAATGAAATCGGAGCATCCACTTGCCGGAGCCATTGTCACCTCTCTACAAGACGAGGAAAAAGTAAAACCTGCACCGCTTGAAAGTTTTGAAAGTATTACAGGGAAAGGAGTGAAGGTGATTTATGAAGGCGATCTGTTTTGGGTAGGTAGCCACAAGTTGCTTAAAGATTTCGACGCCATTGTTACGGATGTAATGGCAGATATGCTTGTGCAATATGAGTCCGAAGGAAACGGAATCATTTATTTTGGTCGTGAGAATCAGTTGCTAGCTATTATTGCTGTTACGGATGCGATAAAATCTACCTCTTCCGAAGCTGTGAAGGAACTGAGACGTCAAGGCATTGATATTTGTATGCTGACAGGTGACGGACAACGTACGGCTTTGGCGGTAGCGGGAAAATTAGGTATCGATCGTTTTATTGCAGATGCCTTGCCGGATGACAAAGAAGACTTTATCCGTGAATTGCAATTACAGGGAAAAACTGTAGCAATGGTGGGCGACGGAATTAATGATTCGCAGGCATTGGCTTTGGCAGATGTCAGTATAGCCATGGGGAAAGGAACGGATATTGCAATGGACGTAGCTATGGTTACTCTGATGACTTCTGATTTGCTGTTGCTTCCGAAAGCATTCAACTTATCCCGGCAGACAGTGAGACTTATCCATCAGAACCTGTTCTGGGCATTTATCTATAACCTTATAGGTATTCCCATTGCTGCCGGCGTACTCTTCCCATTGAATGGATTACTACTGAATCCGATGCTTGCAAGTGCTGCTATGGCATTCTCAAGTGTGAGTGTCGTATTAAATTCACTGAGTTTAGGAAGAAGGAAGTGATTTTAGAGTCATGATTTATGGAGTGTAATTCATTGTGCTGCTCTATTGGAGTTTTAATATAAATCATACTTCATAAATCATAATTCTCTTTTATCTTTGCCCTTATGAAAACAACTGTAATTGATTGGAATTTTATCCCATATGCCGAAGCCTGGCAACGGCAGACAGAATATTTTGACACCCTTGTCCGTGCCAAACAAAACGGAGAACAGTATGAGAACATCATAATCCTGTGCGAACATCCTTCTGTTTATACTTTGGGGCGTAGTGGAAAAGAAAACAATATGCTTTTGAGTGAAGCACAGTTAGAAAGGATTGGCGCTACACTTTACCATATTGATCGTGGTGGAGACATAACTTATCATGGTCCGGGACAGTTGGTTTGCTATCCCATTCTAAATCTTGAAGAGTTCGATCTGGGATTGAAAGAATACGTACATTTACTGGAAGAAGCCGTCATTCGTGTTTGTGCTTCCTATGGTATCACTGCCGGAAGGCTGGAGAAAGCAACCGGAGTGTGGTTGGAAGGAGATACTTCCCGTGCCCGTAAGATTTGTGCGATAGGAGTGAGGAGTAGCCATTATGTCACAATGCATGGACTGGCGTTGAATGTAAATACCGATTTGCGTTATTTCAGCTATATACACCCCTGTGGGTTTATAGATAAAGGCGTTACTTCACTGCGTCAGGAACTAGGATCTGAAATCCCAATGTCCGAAGTGAAGCAACGCCTTGAACTTGAAATAAAGAGCCTGCTTACGCGATCCTGAATTTGTTATTTCAGAGCTTTAGCGATAGCCTTTTCAACCATTGGCTGCATGATTTCATATCCTTTCTTGTTGGGATGTACGCCATCTTTTGACAAATCGGCAGGCAATCCGTTTCTATCATCAGCCATTGCAGAGAAGTAATCCAGATAAATAAATTTATTCTTTTCTGCGTAAGCTTTGATCCATTTGTTCAGTTCCGGAATCTTCACATTAGGTTCCATACCCGGACGCCAGGGATAATCAAATGCGGGAAGTACAGAGCAGAGGATTACTTTGATACCATTTGCTTTGGCAAGTTGGGCCATAGAAGCCAGATTGTCTTCTATCATTTCAAGGGTAGAAGGGCCTGTATTTCCTGCTATATCATTTGTTCCGGCAAGTATCACTACCACCTTCGGCTGTAAGTCAATCACATCCTGGCGGAAGCGAATCAACATTTGCGGAGTAGTCTGTCCACTAATGCCACGATTGATATAAGGGCGGTCTTTGAAAAACTCCGGGCAGTTGTGGAGCCATCCGATTGTAATGGAGTTACCCATAAATACGACACGTTTTTCTCCTTTTGCAGGAGCGCCCAGTGCAGCGTTGTCCTTCTGGAATTGTTTTAAGTTAGCCCAATCCTGTGCGGCAATGTTGCCACTCATAAGGAACAGGCTGATGAGTAAAAGATAAATAGTTTTCATTCCTTTTGTCGTTTCCATCGTTGTTTTTATTTTTTCATTCTGATAACGCGTATTCCTGTCCAACTGTTGTTACGGTCGAGCAGGCGACTCAGTGCAAGTTTTTCTACTAATACTTTTCCTTTTGAAGAAGAGGCATGAAGCATACATAGATTGCCCTTTATATAAATGGCAATCCCCATATGAGTCACATCCAATCCCGGGGTGTTTGTAGTAATGGCGATGATGTCTCCGTTTTTAATCCAGGGAAGTCCCGTTACGGGCAATGCATCTTTGGGTAACCAATGAACTTCCTGTCCTGTCAACGCTTTTTCATAACCTGCCATTTTACTGACATTGGCCGGGGAGTTAGCAAGTTGTTTATACTGTTGCGGATGAGTAGACATGTACGAGAGAGATAATTTCTGTGTATATGGGCTATTGGCAGCAGTTACATCTTCTATGATTCCTTCACGTACTCCGTTGTTTATCCAATCGGCAATGTAGTGTAAACGTGAAGTGTATCCGTCAATCTTTCCGTCACGATACCGGATGCGTTGCAGATTCTCTGCGAAATCACCCTCACGCATATCTTTACCCTGGGTGGGGCAGAGAGACATGGCAAGCACATATTCTACAAGAGTGGTGCAGTCTACTTCATCGCAATTGATAATAAGATCTTCTTCGTCATCCATTTCCAGCGTGTGGGCAGTGTATGGAGTATCGATGAATGTCTGGGCATTGGTTAGCATAAGATTTGTTTCCTGTTGCGCTGCAACCGGACCGCCTGATAAACAGGCGGCCAGTAAAAATGAACTGATTGTTTTCATTATTAATATTGATAAATTAAGTTTCTGAAATCGGTTTTACGGCCGAAAGGAACCAGTGTAAAGCCGTATTCAACAGCATTCTGTGCACCGGTACGAATCAGGTAAGGCTCGTGTGCAAGTGCTCCCCAGCTATTATCACCACCGACACCCATCATGCGGTAATCGATAAAGAGATCTACCATCTTTTCCGGTTTCGGATCTGTGAGATGGCGATGGTTCGTTTGGGCTGTACGTGGGGCCGCGTTGTGTAGATCGTCTCCACTATCAAGGGTTTCGAGCGGATAGTTTGAGGCGTTCATTTCGAAAGTACGGTCGGCTACAAGAAGTAATCCTGCACCGGATTTATTGGTAAGTGCACACCAGTAAATATCTGTACGGTGATTGTTTTCCTGTGGGCGAATGTAGGGTTCGTACATCTTTTTGATAGGAGTGGAGTATTCACCAAAGAACTGTGAAGTACGGCGGTCACGATAGTTTTCTTCCGGTCCGCGTCCGTAGTAAGTCAGTGTGGTGAATGTTTCCGGCATTTGCATACGCAGGCCGATACGTGGAATCATCGGAGTCTTTTCATTGGCTGCCACAAAGCGGTTATCTACCTTTATTACTCCGTTTGTGTAAATTTTGTAAGTAATATCCCAAGTTGCGTCAGTTTGCGGGAATTGGTAAGTACAGGTCACTTCTCCGTTACGGGCATTGAAAGAGGCAGCCATTATATCTTGATAACTTGCTTCTTTCCATACTCCCAGTTTGCGTGCCAGTCCTGCACCATAATCATTGTCAATCGGTGCACGCCAGAAGTTAGGGTGTAATCCTTGCCCGTTGAGAATGTATTCTGCTCCGTTGTATTGGTAGGAGACGAGCAGTCCACTCTTCTTATCAAAAACAGCCTTGAAGTTTTTTCCTGAATAGATAACCTGTGTATCTGTTTCCTTCATGGGTGCAACTTCTTGCTGAGCCACTTTGTCTTTGTGGAAAGTATAGATGTAGTTCTGTTCACGGGCTATTACTGTTCCTACTGGAAGGAATGGTTCCGCAATGCGGACTGTAGCATAAAATTCGATACGTACATCGCCGATACTGGTTTGTACCTGTGGGATACCTTTCAGTTGTACGGTTACCGTCTCGCCCGGTACCCCGCTGACCTGGAATTTATCTGTATAGATTTCTTTTCCATGATCGCGAATAATGTAGTGATAATTATACTTATCCAGATTGGTAAAGCTGAAATCATTGCGCAGATCGATTGTTCCCTTGTCTTTTTTGAAGTTGATAAACTTGATATTCTGATATACTTTACCCATTTCCGTAGTATGCGGTTTCACAGTCCGGTCCGGATAAACAACGCCATTGATACAGAAATCTCCGTCTGAAGGAGTACCAAAAGCACCGTAATCACCACCATAGGTCCAGTATTTACGTCCGTCGGCAGTTTTCTCTGCAAATCCCTGATCTACCCAGTCCCAGATGCAACCACCCTGTAAGAGCGGGTACTTCTCTATAACGTCCCAATACTCCTGGAAGTTACCCAGACTGTTTCCCATAGCATGTGCATATTCACACAAAATGAGCGGGCGGGTATGCTTCGGATCCTTTGCGTATTTCTCGATGTCGGCAGGCCGTGTGTACATCGGACAGTAGATATCCGAATTCCATTCCAGATGTGCCTGTTCGTATTGCACCGGACGACTGTCGAGTTCTTTCAGTGCACTATAAGTCTTGTAGAAGTTAATACCGTTTCCGGCCTCATTTCCCAATGACCAGACAATCACCGAAGGATGGTTTTTATCACGTTCGTACATGTTGATGGTACGGTATAGGTGTGCATCCATGAATAGACGGTTGTTGGCTAAAGTACCACCTACTTCGCGGTTATATCCCATTCCGTGAGATTCGATATTGGCTTCATCAATTACATAAATTCCATATTCATCACATAGTTCGTAAAAACGTTCTTGTTGTGGATAGTGGCAGGTACGGACGGTGTTTACGTTGTACTTCTTCCAGAGTTCGAAGTCTTTCAACATCAGCTCTTCAGTGACGTAATGTCCGGTGTGTTCATCGTGTTCGTGTACATTTACACCTTTTACGAGAATTGGTTTACCATTGACACAAAGCTGGTTATTTTTCATTTCCACGGTACGGAAACCTACTTTCACACTGGTTGCTTCCATTACCTCACCACTTTCGGGCTTCTTCAAGCTGATAACAAGGGTGTAAAGGTAAGGAGTTTCAGCTGTCCACTGTTTAGGGCTTTTGATGATATTGTCATCAAAAACAAATTCGTTCAGGCTCTGAGAGATTCCGGGAGCAGGCATTGCTTTCACAGCATAGTCTGAAGTAGCTACCTGTTGTCCGTCTTTATCAAGAAGTTTGTAAGAGATAACATATGAAGGATAAACCGGCTTGTTACTATTGGCTATTTTAACTTTAAATTTCAGGATACCGTTATTATAGTCGGCATCCAACGGGCTTTCTACTTTAAAATCTGCAATACGAAGCTGGGGTTGTGCATAGAGATAGACATCTCTCTCGAAACCACTCAGCCGCCAGAAGTCCTGGCACTCCAAATAGTTGGCATCCGAAAAGCGGTGAATTTGTACGGCAAGCACATTCTTACCGGGTTTCACCTGTTTCGTGATGTTGAACCGGGCAGGAGTCTTTGCATCTTTATTCATACCGATGAATGTTCCGTTCAGGTAGTAGAATGCTGCACCTTTGGTTCCGTCGGCACTGAGGAATATCTCTTTTCCATCCCAGTTGGCAGGAAGGTTAAAATCACGGCGATAGGTACCTGTCGGGTTCCATTCTTCCGGTACATACGGAGGGTTGGGTTTGTCCCAATAGGGGGCATAGCCCGGTGAACAAAACTCGTAAGAGGTATTTACATAGATGGGAATTCCGAAACCTTGTCGCTCCCAGTTACCGGGAACTTCAATATCTGCCCAGGCACTTACATCTTTCTCAGGAAGCATGAAGTCAGTAGGGCGGGTAGAGAAGCTGTCTACATAGTTGAATTTCCATTTGCCATTCAACGAGAGGCGGAGAGTACCGTCTTTGCGGTTGTTTGCCATTGCATCTTTTTCGTTGGTGTACGATGTGAAGGTACTGCGGGGAGTTTCACGATTGATACTGGTTAGATTAGGGTCGGTTATCTGTTTGTAACGATCCCCCTGGGCTGTGGAGCTCAGAGGGAGTATTACGAAACATGCAACCGTTAACAGGTTTTTCATGAAGATAGTTTTTATATTGTTACTTTGAGAAATATTACTTCACTTTCATCGAAGCTTTAATGAAATAAAGAATCAACAATGCATAAGCACCCAGAGCAAGTACCTGCGACCAGGTATTATTCAGCCACGCATCATTCACCAAATTGATACCGCCAAAACGCATTGCTGCACTCACAACACCCATTAATGCACCACCGGCAATGAAACCGGAAGCAAGTAACGTACCTTTTTCGCCACGTTCAGTGTTCAGTGAAGTGTCTTTGCTGCGGCTAGTCACATACCAGTTAATGGCTCCACCTACTACTAAAGGCACGTTCAGTTCCAACGGGATGAACATACCCAGTGCAAAAGCAAGAGCAGGAATCTTACAGAGTGTCAGAATGATAGCTAATACCGCACCGATGCCGTAAAGCAACCAGGGTGCACCTACACCGCTCATCAGTGGTTCGATAACGGCTGCCATAGCATTTGCCTGTGGTGCAGCCAGCGCTCCGCTTGTGAAACCATATGTTTTATTCAGGATAATCATGACTCCGCCTACCGTAGCAGCCGAAACAATTGTTCCTAAGAATTTCCATGCCTCCTGTTTGGCAGGAGTACTTCCCAGCCAGTAACCAATTTTCAAGTCGGTAATGAAACCACCTGCCATGGACAAGGCTGTACATACTACACCACCCATCACCAACGCAGCCACCATACCCGAAGGGCCTTTCAATCCTACAGCTACCATTACAACAGAAGCCAGAATAAGCGTCATCAGTGTCATACCCGAAACTGGGTTGGTACCAACAATTGCAATTGCATTGGCGGCCACTGTAGTAAACAGGAAAGAGATGCCTGCCACTAATACGATAGCTACTATTGTATGTATCAGATCACCTTGCATTACGTCAAAGTAGAAGAACAGGAAAATCAGAATCAGTGTAATAATAGCACCAATAGCAATAATCTTCATAGAAAGGTCACGTTGCGTACGAATGATGTTTTTCTCAACATTCCCTTTGCCACCCATCTCTTTGGCAGCCAACCCTACAGCACTCCTGATAATGCTCCATGATTTGATAATACCGATAACACCAGCCATAGCAATACCACCGATACCGATACTCTTTGCATAGTATTTGAATATCTCTTCGGGACTCATCATACCTACGGTGTTAGTGATTTCCGGGTTCCATGCATTCAGTACGCTATCTCCCCAAAACATTGATATACCTGGTACAATAACCCACCATACCACCAGTGAACCGGCACAAATGATAGATGCATATTTCAATCCGACGATATACCCCAGACCTAATACTGCAGCACCTGTATTTACTTTGAATACCAACTTGGCTTTTTCTGCCAGCATTTCACCGGCGCTGCATACACGGGTCGTAAAATTTTCATTCCACCAGCCGAAAGTAGCCACAATAAAATCGTATAAACCACCGATCATACCTGCCATCAATAACGGCCTGGCCTGGCTGCCTCCTTTTTCACCGGATATGAGTACCTGTGTGGTTGCCGTGGCTTCCGGGAAGGGGTATTTACCATGCATATCACTAACGAAGTATTTGCGGAAAGGGATAAGAAACAAAATCCCCAATACACCACCCAACAGCGAACTGATGAATACCTGCATGAAGGTGACCGTCATCTCCGGATATTTAACTTGCAGAATGTACAAAGCGGGGAGCGTAAAGATGGCTCCGGCTACGATAACCCCCGAACAAGCACCGATAGACTGGATGATCACATTTTCTCCTAATGCATTTTTTCGTTTTGCCGCGCCGGAAACACCTACCGCAATGATAGCAATAGGAATGGCAGCTTCAAATACCTGACCTACTTTCAGTCCCAGGTAGGCAGCGGCTGCCGAAAAAAGGATGGCCATGGTGATACCCCAGGTGACTGACCAGAAGTTTACTTCCGGATAATTTTTACCGGAACTCATCAGAGGGTTGTATATTTCGCCCGGTTTTAATTCTCTGAACGCATTCTCGGGCAAGCCGGTGAATTTGTCTTCTTCTTGTTTCATAGTTTCTATATAAATATTTAATGTGTTTAATTATGTATTCTGTAAATATGCATCAAAGAAAGCAAAAAAAAAGGAGAATCGAAAGATTCTCCTTACTGTTGTTGTCTATTTTTTCTTATTTGGCATCTTTTGCTGTCATATTACCTTCAATATACAAACGCAACATTTCTGTTTTAGCATTTGTGCGAAGAGTTATTGATTTCTTGAAGTGTCCGGGGTATTTACCTGTTCCGTTGTAAGTAACCTTGATCGTTCCTGTTTTTCCCGGAAGGATCGGTTCTTTTGTATAGTCGGGTACCGTACATCCGCAGGATGCTACAGCCTGATGAATAACCAAAGGAGCATCACCGATATTAGTGAAAGTAAATACGCAGGATACAACCGGATTGTTTTCTGAAAATGTTCCGAAATCATGAGTGGTTTTATCAAACTTAATGTCGGCAGTTTGAGCAGATGCATAACTGATTCCTATTACCAACATTGCAACGAATAATGCTATTTTTTTCATATTCATTTCCTTTTTATGGTTTATGAATGACAAAGGTAGAGCTTTTTTTTAAAAATAATGCCGTATCTTTGCGAAATAGTATTAAAAAAAGACGAACAATAGCTTATGAATAGTAGAAGTATCATTTTTATAGCTTTTATTTTACTGCTGTGTACATCTTGTAGAAAAGAAAAAGAGATGACACTTTCCGGTCTGGATGTACGGGACTTTCAGACGGAAGTAGACGGACAATTGACAAATTTGTATGTGCTTAAGAACCAGAATGGAATGGAGGTTTGTATTACAAACTACGGTGGAAGAGTCGTATCGTTAATGGTACCGGATCGTAATGGGAAAATGGAGGACATTGTATGTGGATATCCTACTATTGCTGAGTATCTTGCTAAGAAACAGAACTTTGGTGCTACCATCGGACGATATATCGGTAGAATCATGTATTCTACCTTTACGTTGGATTCTATTACATACCATCTTGTTCCTAATACCGGAGAACATTGTGCTCATGGAGGAGATCCGGGGTTTGCGTCTAAAATATGGCAGGCAGAACAGCTGGATGAAAATGCACTGAAATTAAGTTTATTTTCTCCGGATGGGGAGAACGGATTTCCCGGTAATTTACAGGTACATGTTATTTTTGTGGTGACCAATGACAACGAACTGGATATTCATTACGAAGCGGAAACAGATAAACCTACTGTTATTAATCTGTCACATCACTCCTTCTTTAATATCTCCGGTGATTTTGATACGACAGTTGAAGATCAGTCTCTTTATATCAATGCGGATATGTATACTCCTTATGATTCGTTGAAATGTGTTACGGGAGAGATCCTGCCGGTAGCGGGAACACCTTTTGATTTTACCACTCCTCATTTAATTGGTGAACGTATTAATGAAAATGTAATGCAACTGAATATTGTGAAAGGATATGATCATAATTGGGTGTTGAATACGAACGGAGATGATACAAAGCTGGCAGCTCGTCTAATAGATACAAAAAGCGGACGTAGTATGGAGGTTTATACTACAGAACCTGGTTTGCAGGTATATACGGCAAACGGATTGCGTGGTGCAATGGTAGGAAAGAAGGGGATTGCTTATCAGAAGCGTACGGCCGTTTGTCTGGAGACGCAACATTTTACAGATAGCCCTAATAAACCACAATTCCCGTCTACAGTACTTCGTCCCGGAGAGAAATATTACAGTCATTGTGTGTATCGTTTCGGAGTAGTAGATTAAGAGTAAAAGTCTGCGTTCGTCCTGTGTTTCCATTCAGCAATCATCGCCTAACGCACTTCCCTGTGCGGGAAACACAACTTTCCATGAATTTTGGCTAATAAAAAAGTGCCGGTTACATTTGGTTAATATGCAACCGGCACTTTTCTGTTTGTCAATGGTTTATTTCTTCAATGCAAACCCCAGCATCATTCCGTCATAGCTGTCTGCCAGTGAACTGATTGTTTTAAGAGTTGTACTACTACTTTTACTTGATATAAATGCAATCAGTTTCAATAGTTTGTCAGAGTTGAACAGCAGATCCATATTGGTACTTGTACAGTTTACCTTTGCATTCATATTCAGCAACTTGAAGTATCTTAGGTGTACAACTTTGTCTGTAGCATCATATGAATAAGTTCCTGTCATAGTACGTTTTCCTACTGTACTTGTAAAAGTACTGTCCGCATTGAAAGTAAAGCTGACCTGTCCGTCTTTAATACCGACTTTTGCCAACTGCTCGTCCAGTTTCTTTTCTGCAACGGCCGCCGCTGCTGCACCACCTGCCTTCTGTAACAGGTTATCTGATTCGAACTCAATAGCCGAACCGCTATATGTCCAGGTTCCAGTCATATCTATCGTTTGATTACCAGTTACGGCATTTACTACTTTTTCGATGTTGTCTTTATTAAATAAATCTTTCCATGATTGTGCCTGTACATTCGTTGTAACAAGCAATAAGGCCGACACGACTGCCAGCGATAAAACATACTTTTTCATTCTAATTTGTCTATTTTGAATTAACTTCTTTGTTGATACTTTCTATATAATCTAATATTTCCGTACGTCCCATCCGGTCTTCCGAAGAGGATACGAAATAGGGGGGGAGCTCTTCCCACTGTTTGCGAAGTTCGCGTATATATGCGTTGATATTCATCTTTAAACGTCCGCCTTTCAGCTTATCTGCTTTGGTGAATATGATGGAGAATGGTATTCCATTTTCACCCAACCATTCCATAAACTCCATATCTATCTTCTGTGGCTCCAGGCGGGAGTCTATTAGCAAAAAGAGATTTGTCATCTGTTCACGTTCCAGGATATAGTCTTCGATGATGGTACGAATCTGTTCCTGACCTTTCATTCCGCGACGGGCATAACCGTAACCCGGAAGATCGACGATGTACCAGCTATCGTTGATTAGGAAGTGATTGATGAGCATTGTTTTCCCGGGAGTAGCTGATGTCATAGCCAACCCCTTCCGGCCGGTCAGCATATTAATAAGGCTGGATTTACCTACATTGGAGCGCCCTATGAAAGCATATTCAGGAAGATGCCCGGGCGGACATTTTTTCACGTCCGTGTTACTAACAATAAATTCAGCGTTTGATATTTCCATATTCTTTGTTAATTATTTCATTTGAAGATAAAGCGTACATCCCTGCAAAAGTAAGTATTCCGTTCAACATTAGCAACTCATACCCGAACTTATATCCATACCTCTGCATTGCGAAACAATCGAGGGCATAGCATATTAGCGGAGAAGCTACTGCTATAAACGGTACCCACCGGTCCCGGGTGGTTCTGTGTGTAAATAGTCCGAAAGCAAACATTCCCAATAGCGGGCCATACGTATAGGAAGCAATGATATAAATAGCATCGATCACACTTTTACTGTTGAGTGCTTCTACCAGGCAGATGAAGAAAATGAGTATCACAGATAGTATAATGTGTACTCTTCCACGTCGTTGCCGAGCTACTTCTTCTATATCTTTATTTGTGTCAAGAAGGTCTACACATACACTGGTAGTCATTGCAGTCAGTGCGGAATCGGAATTACTGAACGCCGCTGCAATGATACCGATTGTGAAGAGTACAAGTACTGTTTGCCCCAGATATCCTTGTGTGGCAAACATCGGAAGTATATCGTCATTCACTTCCGGGAGGATAAGGTTCATTTGTCCTGCCAATGTCAACAGAAGGATCCCCAAGCAAAGAAACAGGAGATTCAGCGGGATGAAAGAAAACCCGTAACAATACATATTCTTTTGTGCCTCGCGCAGGTTTTTGCAGGAAAGATTTTTCTGCATCATGTCTTGATCCAACCCCGTCATCACAATTACAATGAAAATGCCACTCAGGAATTGCTTGAAAAAATTCTGTCGTGACATCCAGTCATCAAATATGAATATACGGCTATGTGGGTTGTTGCTGATAAGCTGTATTATGCTGTTTCCTCCTAAATCCAACTTTTGTATGGTGATATAGATGATGCAGATTAACGCTGCTATCAGGCAGAAGGTTTGTAAAGTATCTGTCCAGACAATCGTTTTTATACCACTTTTATGCGTATATATCCAGACCAGTGCCACGGATCCGGCAGCAATCATCCAGAAGGGTATACCCATGTTACCGAATACATAAGTATGAAGAATGAGGCAAACCAGATACATTTTGGCAGCTGTACCTAACATACGGGACAATAAGAAAAAGAAAGAACCTGTACGGTAAGTTCGTGGTCCGATTCGTGTGCCGAGATAACTGTAGATACTTGTCAGATTGAGCCGGTAATATAATGGAAGTAACACGTGTGCTACCACCAGATAACCGAAGAAAAAGCCGAAAACTGTTTGCATATACGTCATGTCCATACTTCGCACCATACCGGGTACAGAGACAAAGGTTACTCCCGATATGCTGGCACCGATCATCCCGAAAGAGACGATATACCACGGTGACCGGTTCTCTCCCCGGAAGAATGCAGCATCCGAACCGCTTCTTTTTCCTTTTCCGGTAAGGCGGGCTATCAGTAGCAGTACTGCAAAGTAGCATATAATAGTGACAAGTATTCTCATAACGGGCGCAAAGGTACAATTTATTTCGCAATTCACGTGACGGGCTTTTTCTATCTGCAAATAATAAGTATCTTTGCACTGAATAATAGATTCAGTTAGAAATATATGAACCAACAATATCCTTCTGTGCTGCTTGAAAAGGCAGTCGGAGAGTTTTCCAAACTTCCCGGAATAGGACGAAAGACTGCTATGAGACTGGTGCTTCACCTGCTGCGGCAAGACAGCGCTACCGTTGAAGCTTTTGGAAACTCAATTATCACATTGAAACGCGAGGTGAAGTATTGCCATGTATGTCATAATATATCCGACACAGATACCTGCCAGATTTGCGCCAATCCCGCCCGTGATGCTTCAACAATCTGTGTGGTAGAGAATATTCGGGATGTAATGGCGGTAGAGGGAACTCAGCAATTCCGTGGATTATATCATGTGCTGGGAGGTGTTATCTCGCCTATGGATGGAGTAGGCCCCAGTGATCTTCAGATAGATAGCCTTGTGCAACGTGTAGCAGACGGAGGAATAAAAGAAGTTATACTTGCCCTGAGCACCACCATGGAAGGAGATACGACCAATTTTTATATCTACCGTAAGCTCGAAAGAATGGGTGTTAAGTTGAGTGTACTTGCCCGTGGCGTTTCTATAGGTGACGAGTTAGAGTATACCGATGAGGTGACATTGGGACGAAGCATTGTTAACCGGACGGTATTTACAGGAACTGTATAGTTTTTAATAAAAGAAACAGATATTAAAATGGAGAAACAGATAAAGCGCGTTGTAAAAAAATTGAAGATAAGTTATATAATCTTTTGGGCGGTTACTATACTATTGGTTGTTATTGGCGAAACTGAATTTTTCCCTATTGGGCTATTGGCTGATGATGTGAGAACTTGTTATTTTCTCGAAACGGTAGGGATATTACTCACGGCTATTTGTATTCCTTTTTCTATGAAGCTTTTTTCTTTTGTGTTAACGCGTAAAATTGATAAACTAACTTTTCCGGTCGCTCTTAGTCGATATGCCTTATGGAGTATTGTACGTTTAGGATTACTTAACTTTGTTGTTATATATAATCTTTTGTGTTATTACATGACATTGAATAGTACCGGTGCTCTTTGCGCCTTATGTGCTTTGACAGCTTCATTTTTTTGTTTGCCAGGCGAAAAACGCCTTCGTAACGAACTTTATATAACGAACGAAGAATGAAGCTTACAGTAGTTATAGTTAATTATAATGTAAAATACTATTTGGAACAATGTCTTGTATCCCTTTATCAGGCCATTAATGATATTTTTTCAGAAGTAGTAGTGGTAGATAACGCTTCTACTGATGGCTCTAAAGAATACATAACAGAACGTTTTCCTAATCTTACATATATTTATAATGAAGAAAATGTAGGCTTTGCACGTGCCAATAATCAGGCGATGCGGAAAGCTAAAGGAGAATATATATTATTATTGAATCCCGATACTTTGCTTCCTGCAACTAATATTGTGGAAGTACTTCGCTTTATGGATACTCACTCCGACGCCGGCGCTTGTGGAGTAAAGATGCTTGCGCCTGACGGCCATTTTTTACCAGAATCGAAAAGAGGATATCCATCTCCATTAACTTCGTTTTGGAAACTTACAGGAATGCACCGTTGTTTTCCGAATAATCCTCGATTCGATAGATATTATCTTTCGCGCCTGGATGAAAATTCTATTCACTCAGTCCCTGTATTAGCCGGAGCTTATATGATGCTTCGTAAAAAAGCATTAGATCGTTCTGGACTGCTTGACGAGGATTTTTTTATGTATGGTGAAGATATTGATTTATCTTGTCGTATCACCAAATCCGGATATAAGAATTATTATCTGCCATATCCAATTTTGCATTATAAAGGTGAAAGTACCTCTAAAGAATCGTATCGATATGTGCATGTGTTTTATGGTGCAATGGATATATTTTTTCGTAAACATGGTTCACACTACCCTTTACCATATCGTTGGATGATTAGGACGGGAATTAAGATACAGACTTGGTTGAAATTGACTATAGTCTGTGTGAAGAAATGTTTTTTTGCATTACGACCAACCAAAGAGTATATGCCTTGTTTCCTTATTTTTATCAATGAGAAAAATTTAGATAATATTCGCACTATCTTTAATTCTAATCAGTTGAACGGACATCATCACTTTGTGATAGTAGATGAGAAATCTGTTATTAATGAGTCTGAGCTTTTATCAAGTTTTTCTGATGAATTTACACATGTAGTATATGATAGTAGCGCTTTTTCTTATTCAATGATACTTTCTTTACTTGTTCATAACCAAAGAAAGAATTTACAATTAGGTGTATATAATGCTGAGAGTCGTGTATTGGTAACTCCCGAAAAAAACTATGTATAAGTAACATGAAACAATCTTTTTTAATAAATGATCGTATCTATCTCCGTGCTGTAGAACCAGAAGATATTGATATAATGTACGAAATGGAAAACGATCCTTTGATGTGGGATATAAGTAGTTTTACAGTGCCTTATTCCCGTTATGTATTACGCCAGTACATTGAAGGGTCTCAGAGTGATATGTTTGCCGATAAGCAATTGCGTCTTATGATTATACGACGTGAAGACAATCGTATCCTTGGAACGATTGATGTAACCGACTTTGTTCCTTTGCATTCACGTGGAGCAGTAGGTATTGCAGTACACACTGATTTTCGTAGGGAGGGGTATGCTTCTGATGCACTCAATTTGTTGTGTGATTATGCATTTGATTTTCTGCAAATTCATCAGCTCTATGCTCATGTCGCAATAGAGAATGAAGCCAGTATGAAATTATTTTCTTCCTGTGGTTTTGTACAGTGTGGCTTATTGAAAGACTGGATTGTAACCTCAGAGGGATATAAAGATGCTGCCTTGATGCAACGTTTCGGACAGCGTTAATCAATCAATTCAATGAAGGAACTTGTGGAAAGCGAGACCAGGTTTCATACTTGCTACCTAACTTTCCCAGTGTGTTTTTCCACATATCTTTGGCTTCTCCATTGAGTAGATAAGAGGCTTCTTCTTTGGCAATCAGCCAGGTGTTTTCCTTGATCTCCTGTATTAATTGTTCATATTCCCATCCCGAATATCCCAAAAAGAAACGTACTTTTCCGTTGATATTATTCCCTTGTAAAATATGCTTTTTCAAGGCATCAAAATCTCCGTTCAGGTATAATCCTTTATTTACATGGAGCGCTCCGGGAATATGTGGCAAAGTATGCAGATAGAAAAGTGTGTCTGTCCCTATGGGGCCGCCTTTATAGAGAGGTATATCTTCCAGATATTTGAATTCTTTGATGACATCGTTCACCAGCAAAGGGAGTTGTTTGTTCATTATCAATCCCATACTTCCCTCGTCAGTATGGTCAACGAGCAATACTACCGAACGTCCGAATGTTGCATCACACAGGAAAGGTTCTGATATCAGAATCTTTCCCCGTGAAGGCAATACATTATTAGATTGTATCTTAAATATGTCGGAATTGATATTATTCATGCGATAAATATAAATATTTATTTCGCAGGAACAAACTATCTTCTCCTTTTTTTTACTTTTGTGTGTACTTTTTATGATATGGGATGATTTTCCTTAAAAATTTTCATTCTTTCATCCAATTGTTCATATTGATGATCTTTTATAAAAGAAGTACATGCTCGCAGACCTTCTTGATGGCTCCCGGTAGTTACAAGGGAAATAGCACTTACACCATAATACATCAACTCTTTGGCTAATTCTCCGCTTGTCATTCCCGGATAACCAATTGTAAAGTAGAAACCATCGGCAATGGGTTCACCCAGATCTTTATCATATACAAGATGAAAACCATGGCGAAGAAAAATTTCTTTTAGCTTCTTTGCCCGTTCTCCATAGATTTTCACTTCATCAAGGAAATTATATTCTCCTTCATTGGCTGCTTTCAACATTGCTGCCATAGCAAATTGTGCCGAATGACTGGTACCGGATGATAGTGCATAAAGAACACGGTGGATAAATACTGTTCCAAAGGTTCCTCCACCATAACGTTTTGTGAGTCCGGGATAGTAGCGGTGATATAACTTATCGGAAATACAACTGACACCGATACGTTGTCCTGCATAACTGAATGCTTTAGAACCGGAGATGAGCAATATATAATTGTCTGTATAATGTGCTACTGACGGTTGATAAGGTGTCTGGAACGGAGTGCTGAGAGTCTGACGGAAGTCCATGGCAAAATAGGCGAGGTCTTCCAAAACAATAACATCATACTGAGTTGCCAGTTCTCCTATGATTCTAAGTTCTTTATCATCCAGGCAAATCCAGCTTGGATTGTTGGGATTAGAGTAGATGATTGCAGATATATTTCCTTTTTGCAAATAACTTTCTAACTTCTCTTTCAGCTTTTCTCCACGGAAATCATATACGTCAAAAGTCTCGTATTTTTGCCCCATAACCACAAGTTGCTGTTTTTGTACAGGAAATCCCGGATCAATAAAAAGTATGGTATCTTTCTTTTCATCACACTGACTGCAAGTTAGAAATGAAGCAAAAGTACCCTGCATGGATCCTGTTACAGGTACACATCCTTCTGGTTTTAAATCTACATTTATGAATGCTTTAATAAAACGTGATGCTTCCTGTTTAAGTTCCGGAAGTCCATTAATATCCGGATACAGGCTTGCTATCCCTTTTTGCAATGCTTCCACTTCTGCCTTTACCCCCACAGCTGAGGGTGGGAGACCGGGTACGCCCATTTCCATTTTAATAAATTCTATTCCTGATTCTGCTTCAGCTTTGGCTGCAATGGCTTTTACTTCGCGAATGGTTGCTTTTGAAAAGTCTGCAATCTGAAATTCTTCGATAGTTTGGTCAATCAGATGTTGTTTGATAGGTGTATCTTTCATGTCTTTATTTTTATATTATACTTCTGAGCTACAAAGATAAAGAATAAATCCATCCATGAAATGTTTTTCTTTGATGAGTTACCTTAAACAAAAATATTCGCATTTTTTCCTTCTAATTGTTGCAGGTATAAAAAAAATGTCTACCTTTGCATCCGCAATCGAGAGAGATAGTTAGAACAAAATATTGGTGCGTTAGTTCAGTTGGTTAGAATACATGCCTGTCACGCATGGGGTCACGGGTTCGAGTCCCGTACGCACCGCGAAAGCAAATATCAAATTAAAGCAAAGCTCTGAAATTCAAGAATTTCAGAGCTTTTTCTTTTTCGCTACTTCGGCAAAAAATAGTGGTTTTAGGCAGTTCTCACGTGGCTTATTCGTGGGACTTTTTGAAAGTCGATTTTGCTCCCACGAATTGACGCATTTGTCTTTGATTGTCAGTGTTTTGCGTAGCTGGTTTTTGAGCGTGACAAACTAATTTTGTACCACTTAAAAATCAAAGAATTATGGGAGCAGTGAAAAGAAACACACTAAGCGTATTGTTCATCATTAAGAAATCAAAACTTCTGAAAAACGGTGAAGCTCCTGTTTGTATGCGCATCACCGTAAACAAGCGAGTAGCCGAAGTTATGATTAAACGGAGTATTCCTGTAGACTTATGGAATCAGAAAAAGGAATGTTCCAAAGGAAAAGACCGTGTAGCCACCGAACTAAACCACTATATCAATACGGTTCGTGCCAAAGTATTGCAGATACACCGTGAACTGGAAATAGACAACAAATCGATAACAGCCGATATAATAAAGGATTGTTTCTACGGACGGGATAAGGTACAGCGCAGCTTGCTGGAAGTGTATGCAGAGCATAACGAAAAATGTCGTGCCATGATTGGCAAAGAATATACGGAAAGCACAGTTACCAAGTTTGATACTTCCATAAACCGCCTGAAAGAATATATCCGTAGTTGTTACCATCGTGATGATATAATGTTGGCAGAACTGGACGGGCAGTTTATCCGTGACTTTGATTTTTGGCTGAAAACGGACAAGCATTGCCAAAATAACTCCGCATTGAAACATTTGAAGAACTTGAAAAAGGTTATCCGCATTGCTTTAACTAACGATTGGATAAAGAAAGACCCGTTTTACGGCATCCACTTCAAGCAGGATGAAGTAAATGTAGAGTTTCTTTCACGTGAAGAACTGGATATTCTGATGAACAAAGAATTTACTATCAAACGATTGGAGCAGGTAAGAGATGTTTTTGTCTTTTGTTGTTTTACTGCGCTCGCTTTCGTGGATGTGCAGCAATTAAGCCGTGAACACCTGATAAAAGATAATAACGGTGCTTTGTGGATACGCAAGGCACGACAGAAAACTAATCAGATGTGTAATGTTCCCGTCTTATCTATTCCTCAAAGGATATTGAGGAAATATGATGATAATGTAGAGTGCATAAAAAAAGGAGTACTTTTGCCTGTAATCAGTAATCAGTGGAAAATCCAGTGTAAGATGCCCCCTAAAACCAAAAAGATTCTACCCCCTGAAA
>ENA-OROZ01000679-OROZ01000679.1-human-gut-metagenome-genome-assembly--contig:-NODE-679-length-36631-cov-8.426837_pt1 | contig 36631 bp, 26 predicted proteins | sample MGYA00242138_ERZ509066 | MGnify/ENA primary metagenome ERZ509066 (study PRJEB26280, sample SAMEA2338691) | human gut metagenome | biome: human gut; feature: human-associated habitat; material: faeces... | reverse complement strand
AAGGTCTGCGCCCTCGATTGGCGCAACGGTAAAGTCCTGCCTGCCGTACTGCGTGCTTTCCGAGGTCTGCCGTCCCAGCACCATCTCCGGGTGGTCGATGAAATACTGATTGATGGCAAAGCCGTCCGCATTCGCTCCCGGGTTTCGCCAGATACCCGTGTGTACCCAATCGGGTTCGATTTCAATGGGTCTGTCCCGCTTTTGGAGAAAGATAATATCCGAAACGACATCCGTACCGGCGTTGGCTTTGAAGGCGTTGTTGGGCAGGCGGATCGCGCCGAGGAAGTCCGCGCGCTGGGCGATATACTTCCTTGCGGCGCTGTCCTTGGCGTCCATGGTGTAGCGGGAGGTGACGAAGGCCACCACGCCGCCCGGACGCACCTGTTCCAGCGTTTTGGCAAGGAAATAATCGTGAATCAGAAACCCGTACTTGTCGAACGCCCTGTCCGCCACCTTGTAATTGCCAAAAGGCACATTGCCGACGGCGACATCAAAAAAGTCTTTGCGGTTGGTCTTTTCAAAGCCCGTGATCTCGATTCTCGCATCGGGATAGAGCTGCCGCGCCATGCGTCCCGTGATGCTGTCCAGCTCCACGCCGTACAGCCGGTTTTGGCTCATGCTTTCCGGCAGCATACCGAAGAAGTTGCCCACGCCCATGCTGGGCTCCAGAATGTTGCCGGTCTGGAAGCCCAGGTTCTCCACCGCGTCGTAAATGGCGCGGATAACGGTGGGACTGGTGTAGTGGGCGTTGAGGGTAGAGGCGCGGGCGGCGGCGTATTCCTCCGGGGATAGCACGCCTTTCAGTTCATCATATTCAACGCGCCATCCTGCCTTGTCTGTGTCGAAAGCGTCCGCAAGGCCGCCCCAGCCCACATACTGGGAAAGGATATGCTGTTCCTCCGGTGTGGCGTTTCTGTTTTCGCTTTCAATCTGCTTCAGCGTGGCGATTGCCTTGATGTTGCGCCAGAATTTCTCCTTAGCGCCGCCTTTGCCGAGATCATCGTCCAAAATGCGGAAATTCTCCGCAGGCGGCAGCGGTGCGAAAGGCTCGTCTATCTCGGCCTGAGAGATGGCATCATCGGGGTCGGATACAAATTCGCCCATTTCCGAAAGTGCCGCTCGGCCTTCCTGTTCCAGAAGCAGCGCTTCTTCCTCGCTCATAGCAGGAGGTTCAGGCTCGGCGGGTTCCGCAGAGGGTGGGTCATGCTCCGGCTCGTCAAAGCGCAGAGTGCGAATCTCCACATCATAGGGGAGGTTATTTTTGTCACCGGGATACACCGCCATGGTTTCCTCGGTGTAGGTGGGTGCCTGTTCCGGCTGCGGATACCGCTCCATGAGCCGCGCGAAGCTCTCCCTGCTCTCCGCACGGGAGATGGGATAGAAAAGCGTCGGGTCGCTGAGGGTAATATCAAAGACGCCGATGCTCTCGATGATATAGGGCTTGCCGTTTTCCAGATACACCGTATCGCCTACGGAATACGGGAACGGTTCTCTCTGCGGGACAGGAGCCGTTTCGGGAGCTTCCTCAACTGCTTCCTCCGGCGCGAGCCAGCGGTGCTGCTCCACGTCCTCATCCGAAACATGAATGAGGTCGCTGAAATCAAGGCTTTCCAGCTCATTGGAAACAAGCTCCTGCAAAGAGCTGTACTGCCGTGTCTCCAAATGCTCATCATTCAGATAGCGCTCCAGCCGGAAATTCACAAGGTCGATATTTGCCTGGATGGGAATCTCATCGTCGGTGACGGTGGTGTAAGCGACGCCGATCTTCGCCGGGTCGCTGAAATCTGCCTCGGAGCCGTATTCGCTCTGGCAGAAGTCGGAGATCAGTCCCTTTGCCCGTTCCATGAGCGCCTGCTCCGCCTGTCCTTGCAGCTCCAGCCGGTACGCCTCTGCCTGCCATTCGCTTGTAAATTCCTCGGTCACGCCGTCCGCGTCCACATAGTAGCCGTGGGTCTCGTCGTCCCACACGGCGTACAGGGTACGGAAGCCCCGGTCAAGGCTTACCACATGGAAACGGTCTGCGGGGGCAATGGTGCTTTCCATAGATACTGCCGGTTCCTCGACCAGCTCACGGCCCGCTACTTCCGCGTGCGCCCGTTCATCCGGGTAATTGCCATAGATGCGCAGATACTTCCGTGCCTGCTGGTCGTAGATGGCTGCGCCGTCATACGCAAAGCCGTCGCTTTCCATCGTGCCGTTCACATAACCCTGTGCGGCTTTTTCTGCTTCTTCCAGCGTTTGATAGTCCCGTTTCTCATCAAAGCTGTTTTCAAAGTGATGATACACTACGACCTGATACTGTGGTGCCATTCGGTCGGCATAATCATCAATCATTTCTTTCGTCAGCCATTCCGGTTTTTGGGGGAGCGCGTCATACAGCTCCCGCATTTTGACGATCTGTGCATAGACGCTGCCCGCCCACAGGTGCTTTTCTGCGCGGTTGCCTGCTCCAAGGAAGTATTCGCAGTCTGCCCGCAAACGACCCAAAAGGCGATAGTCCGGGTTGTTTTCCAGCAGAGACTTTTCCTGTTCTGTGAAGAATTTATCTTCTCGGATGAGCTGCGCAATCCGCCGCTGCACTTTCGGCCATGTCAGCTCAACAGTTTCCGGACTTCCTGCACGGACGATAAAGAGATTGTTGCCCTCCTTGCCGCCGTACTCGTGAGCAAGCCATGCAGCAGTTTCTTTTTCACGTCCGTGCTGCTCCATATACCGCACCACGGCGTGTTTGCTCTCGACATTTCCGTTCCATGCACGGAGTGCATCGTCTATATCGTCCTGCGAGAGCGGTCGCAGCAGATCATGGAGCCGCGCATAGGTTCCCTCAAAAGTCTCTCGGTGCAGGCGGCTGCGGAACTCCGGCATATCCGAAAACAGCCGGATAAGCTCCATATCTTTTGAATTGAGAACGGCGCGGCGCACGGCAGCATTACACTCGATTTCCGCATTTTCCCGGTCGGAGTGACCGCAGGCGTTGCGATAGGCCGTATCCTCCGAAACCGCTGCCATCACCACCGGCCTGTAATGCTCCAAACGTTCCTGCACCGTGGGCTGGGGCGTATCTTCTGTGGGGTCACGGAACACCCGCGTTCCGTCTGCGCCAAACTCCGCTTCATGTGCATTGATGGCATTTTCCGCCTCATGGTCGATGGACGGAAGCGTATATGCCGTGTGTTTGTGGTTGGAATCGCCAATACGCGAAATTGTTACATCATGCTTTTCCCGCAGCTTTTCAACGTATTTCTCCAAATCCTTTGCAGGGAAGCCGCACATGGTAACACGGCCTACTCCCTCCAAATTGCGGCGCGTCAGCTCAAGGCTGAGATCATCTGCAACTGCCCGCGCATCCTCGCCATACAGCTCGAAGAAGTCCCCAACCTGATACAGCACAATTTCATCGGGGTGCGCCGCCTTTACGTCGTTATAGTCGTTATAAACCGCGTTCCGCATGGCGTCCTGCGCCATTTCCTTGTCATAGGCTGCCTGCTCATCCGGCGTAAGGTAGCGGTTCAACCGAACCAGCTCCGAGATGCGCGAAGCGACCTTGTTCCAATTCATCTGAATGTCTGCACAGCCGTTCTTTTTCAGCACAATGCCTTTGCTGCCGTGATCTTCATAGCTGCCGCTTTCTCTGGATACGGCGTGGGTACGCCCGCCGATGCCGTACTCCTTTTTCAGAAAATCGGCACTCTCCTTGGGCGTATGCGGCGTCTGGAAAAATTCATAGATGCGGGCTTTCCCGCCTTCAAAGCCGCTTCCATTTGCAAGAGAAGCCGCAATTTCATCTCCAGTGATAAATCTGCCGGTTGCTGGAACAGCCACCATATCGGAACGGAATTCCTTTCGTGGAAGGAACAGATCTTCCAAACGTGTGAGAAGTGCCTGCGGCTTGTGGTAATGGAAGCGCAGCAGCGCACGATTTTCGCGGTAGGCGTCCATGAATACCTTGTATTCTGACAGGAGCCTATCCCGGAACGCCGCATTCAGCAGATCATCCGTCAGGCGCTCCGTTTCCTCTGGAAAGCTGGTGCTATGGATATTGCCCAAGCAGGACAGATACCCCAGCGATTTTGCTTCATCCGAGAAATCGTGATAAAGATTCCAGACATCCACAGCAATACCCAGCCGCTCATAGCGTGGGGCTTCCGTGACTTCCAGATCGGTGGCAAATTTACCGTCATCCAGAAGCGCCTCAATGCGCTCTGCTGCGTCCGCCCAGCTTATCACCTGGGCAGAACGGAGATGCCGTGCCGCATCGCCGTTTGCAATGTGGATGCCGTCGTCGCCATACCATGCAGAAAATCTGCCGTTTTCCGTAATCAGGCCATTGCCGCCGTAGTAGAGATTTTTGAGAAATGCCGCGCGATCCTCTATGGGCTTTTGCTTGGAGAACTCTGCGACAATTTTCATCCGTGCATCATCCGCATTGCCGCCTGTGCGCAGGATGTGGTCGATATCGTCCTGCGAAATGAACATGGAAAAAGCGGAGGGCGTAGAATTAACGCTCTCCGCTGTGTCGATATACGCAATTTGTTCCTCTTCCGTAGGAAACAGGCTCATCTGATATGCCGCCGTGGGCTGCACCGGTTCAACTTCCGGCGCGTCATTGGTCAGTTGTACACCAGCTCGTTCAGAATGGTTTCTTCTGCCTGCGCCTTGCAGGCGTTCATCAGCCCTACCCATTTCATCGGGTCGCTGGTTTTCAGATTCTCCGTCACGCCTGCCAACTTCATCAGCTCCGGCATCATCCGCTCCAGTCTCTGTCGCGCCGTCTCGTCGATCTCCCGCAGGTGCGGGAACAGCGTCTCGGACAGGATCATCTGGTTCCAAAGGATGGGGCGATGCTCCTGAAGGTAGGTCTTCCGCAGCATCCCGTACTTGCCCAAGGGCGTGCTCTCCGGTTCCTCGCTCAGCTTCAGGTTGGGAATCCGGTAATCTCCGTTCTTCGTGTAAGTCAATTCGGTCATGATTCTGGCTCCTTTCGCGCTCATAATTTCGGATGGCAACTTCTATCTGTCTGAGTACCTGCTGGCTGATCTCGCTGACCGCCGTGCCCAGCGCCGCAACCGCAGCCGGGGTGTTGAAGTCGAACACGGGCATGAAATCTTCCGGTTCAAGATAGGCTTCCGGCTCCAGTCTGCACCGGCTCATCAGCATGTAGGTAATGCTGACTTTTGCGGCGTTCCGGAACTGTACCTCGGTGTTGAACTCATCATACCCATCAAGATAGGAATCGTCAATGTTGTGGAGAATGTCCCGCTTGTGATCCGCCCAATATTCCTTTGCAAGCTGGGTAGCTGCTGACTCCATCTGCTCGACAATGCCGTCGCTGACGGACACATCGTAGCTCCGCTCCAGCGTGGCAGCAACAATGTCCTCGTGCTCCGCGCGGAACCGCCAGAGATGCACGGGCCGGGAGTGCTCCCGTTCTCCGGTGTCGGCCACGTCAAAGACATAGCGCAGTTGCGGCTTCTGGCCGCTTGTGTCTATAAGGGCAATGCCGGTGGAGCCGCGCCGGATAAAGCGCCCCATCTTTTTGTTCCAGAAATCGTACTCGGCGCAGGCGGTCGCATCCGGCCTCTGGGCGTGGATCATGACCTGCTCGTTATACGGATACTTGTAGAGCCGTGCCGCTGTGCGCAGGAACTGCGTCCAGCTTTTATAGCTGCTGGTAAGCTGCCGCTCCGCTGTGTCTGCCATCTGCCTGTATTCCTGATATTTACTCGGCATAGGGCTGCCTCCTTCGGATAAAAATTTAGAGCACCCGGAAGTGGGTGCTCTATGTAAAGGAGCGGTATCTATTAAGTTGACCTTCTATTTCCCAAAATCGAAATTTTTCTGATTTTGGGAAATAGAACATCAAAGCGTATCCGCCAGATAAAAGTATGAGCGCAAGACCGCTCACCAATAAATCTGACAGAAAAATACCCGCCTGTTGTGACAAGCGGGCATTGTGCCATAGGTGTTACATTTTTCCGTTCTGTCCGTCGGCCTCCGCCTTTCCAAGCAAATACAGAAATGCGATGGCAGGTACTCGCAAAATCGGCACATGGGTTTCGTGCTTTGCGATGCCGAAATCATCCAACTGTTTTGTAATGAGGAAAGCGCTTGTGACCTTTGCACTTTCATCCTTGCAGAGTTCGACGATGGCGTCCGTGGCAGGTATATGGGAATTGTTGCGGTATTTCACCTCGCAGAGAATCTTTTCGCGCGGCAGCTCAATGACCACATCGACCTCTTTCTGATTATCCTTTGCCTTTCTGAAGTAGCCGAGCTGCGCCGTGCTGCCCTGATAGAAGGATACGATATGCTTATATACCGTCGTTTCCACCATCGCCCCAAGCTCCCGTTCATCCGAAAGAACGTCGTCTATCATTAGAACGGCGTTGCGTATGGCGGCGTCGGCAATGTATATCTTCGGCTTGCCCTTCAAAGCACCCTTGCTGCCCACATCCATCGGCTTCGACAGATAAATCAGGTTAGACATTTCAAGCGCCTCAATATAGCTGTCTATTGTAGAGGCGGAGGTATTTTCCAACTCCTTTGCCGCCGTGGTCACGCTGAAAATCTCTGTTGAGTTCATACAGAGATACAAAAACAGTTTTTCCATCAGAAGCGGGCTTCGGATATTAAAAAGTGTCAGAACATCACGCTTGATAACCTTATCCACCACATCTTCCCGCAGCATCCGCTGTGCATACATATCATCGTCGGATAATACAAGCTCAGGAAAGCCACCGATCATAAGGTAACGGTTGAAATGCACTTCCAGCGGCGCAAAGCGATCCATCAGATCGCCCAACTCCGCTTTACTCATTTTTACGAGCTTTGTGAGCCGCAAATTGTCCGGGAGAATCGGCTCTTCAATTTGCAGCAGACGACAATACTCATAAAACGACATGGTGGGTATCTTCAGGATGCTCCATCGCCCCGTCCCGCTGTCGGTCGAGCCTTTTTCCAATATCGGGCTGGCCGAGCCGGTCGCTGTAAGCCGTATGTCCTTCCGGCTGTCGTAGATGACCTTCATCCAGAGTTCCCAATGCTCCGTATATTGAATTTCATCGAGGAAGATATACCTTGTTCCCTCTATGGGATAAAGGGATTCGTAGATAGAAAGGACTGTCTCCACATTGACGAGTTTTACAATCGGATTGTCGAAGGATACATACAGGATATTTTTGGGGTTTACGCCCTCGTCGATCAGGCTGTTCATCATCTGATACATGATCGTCGTCTTGCCGACACGCCTTGCGCCGGATAAAACGGCAAACCGCCGAATCGTTTTGTGCGAAATCATTCTCAATGCTTCGTAATAGGCAAGCCTTTTCTGTGGTTTGTTTTCCTCTTTGATTGCCAGCGGATTGCGCCACCAGGGATTATACTGCCGCAGCACCTTGATGACCTGCTCATCGCTTACGATTGCCATACAAACACCTCCGTACAGGTAGTATTTCCACGGAGTTGTATCTTCATACCAGCGGAACTCCGTGGGAGTTATGCAAGTATATTATAGCAACGGTCAAGCACGAACGCAAGAGGGTTTTGAAAGATGCGGAAAAATGTCCAATATTTTGCTGTCTGAATCCTTGCATTTTCCTTTAGGTTCGCTGCAACACCGATAGAGCCAGCAGAGAGACGGCTCCGAATGGAACCGTCTCTCTGCATTTGCTGTTCAGTCAAAGTCCGGCACTAGCTCCAGCTCCGCAAACTGCTCATCGGTGATGCGGCCCAGCTTGCGAAGAGCACTGTCGGTCAGCTCCAGCAGCTCGGCTTCATCGGGTTCCAACTGTCCGCGCATGTCGGTCAGCGCCTGCATCAGACCGGCGCGGGTGCCGGTATTGTAGATGCACATCAGGTTGATCTCGTCAAATGTAAAGTTGCTCATGTCACAGCTCCCTTTCCGCGCTCCGTTTCGGGGCGCTCTTCACAGATTTGGTGTCGGCTACGGACGGCGTTTTCAGCTTCGCAAGGATGGAGGGCTTTTCGCCGGATTTTTCTCTGCGCACCGGCTGCTGGGCACGGCGCTTTTCCGCGTCTTCGCGCTGGACGGCCTGTGCCAGCTCCAGAAGAGAAATGGGCGTGCCGGTCTTAGACTGTTCCTCCAGCTCCGCGACTGTTTTGCGCGGGCCATTGTTGATGATACCGTCGATCATACCGTAATCATCCTCCATGGCCATCTCCGCGTTTTTTAGATAGTTTTCCGGCTTGAGAAAGCCCGGCAGCTCCTTGAAGCCCCAGGAATCGACGTAATGACAGGATACCACGCCATTCTGCTTCAGCGCTACGATGTCGCTGACGGATAGGCTGTGGCCGCGAAAATCCTCCGGACGGCGGATATTGAAGGTCTCATACAGCTCGTTCAATTTATCCTGCGTATCACCCCTGCGGTCGAGGTCTCCTGCATAGACGGCGGCGTAGTTCTCCTTTTGGATGGATAGTCCTTTCTTCTCCAGATACTCGGAGTTCATATAGTGGAGATACGCTGTGTCGTCATTATCCCGAAGCTGATAGATGGCAAAGCTGTCAGCAGGCTTATCAAGGAACGCTTTCTCATAGTCCTGCGACGCGAAGCGGTCTTTGACCGTCTCCCATTCGGAAGTCTCCACGCCGAAGATGCCGTCAAAGCTGCGGATTTCCTCTGCATCAAACGCCATGGCCTCGGTGTTGTCGGTGTGAAGCATGTACACGGTTACATCGCGCTCCATGAGTTCCAGCGCACGCTCCTTTGTCAGCGGCAGCATATTGGAATCGGTGTAGCCGTATGCGTTCATGGTCTCCACAGAAATTGCCGGGTCAGGGACGCAGCCGTTATCCGGTGCGCTGACCGGCTCCGGCTCCTGTACCGTGATCTCCTGCACAGGCTCGGCAGCAAGGCTTTCAGGCTCCTTATCCAGACCGCGCTCTTTCATCAGCATCTTGTAATTCCGGTCAATGTCTGTAATCAGACCGGATGCCGTGCGGTTGATGGTTTCCAGCGAGGCTTTCAGCTCCGGCAGCTCCTTGCCCTTTGACCAGGTGGCGATATAGCCGAAGCTGTTCTCGCCGGTCTCAATGCCGAAATAGGCACAGACGGCATAGGAAATGCTCTCTGCCTGCACTTCCTCTGTATTGCGGGAGAGTGCTGCGGTCTTTACAGCACTCAAGTCTTCTTCAACTTCCAAACGCCATTCAAACCGATTTTCGTCCAGATAACGCCAGTTTTCCGCTTCGGCAAAATGTTTCGCTTCTGCCTCGGTTTTGAAGCCGGAGCTGAAATCGCGCTTTGTGCCACCTTCGCTGACCATAACTACTTTCCAACTGGGTGCCAGCTCATTGGTCTCTTTGGAATGACTGTGCAGAAGGGAATGTGCAATCTCATGGATCGCCGCGCATACCGTCTGTACCTCGCTCATGCCGGTGCGGACGGCGATGCGCTGATTCTCATCATCGTAATACCCATCCATGCCGGTCATATTCTCCAGGAAGACCGGCACCGGCGCACTGCGCTTCACAGCCTCCATGAAGACCTCATAATTCTGCACGCTGCCGGTAAGATCGGCGGCAAGCTGCGGCAAAGGCTTGCCCTCCGTCTGGCTCACATCAAAAACTGTGACCGGCTTGTACATCGGAATCTTAATTTCCTTTTCTTCCATGATGGCCTTGCCGTCAGCATCCAGCATGGGGAGCTTGGTGTCCGGGTCGAGTTTTGCTTCCTCGATTTTCTTTTTGTACGGCGTCGGGGCAACGATCTTGATGCCTTTTTCGCCCTTGAGCACATTACGCCCGAACTGATCGCGCCACTTGTTGAAACCGGCAACGACGGTGGCGTCCGGCTTCTGCATATAGATGAGCATGGTATTATTGACGCTGTACTTGTGGAACCGGCTCATGGTGCGAAGATAATTCTTGTACTTTTCGCTTTCAAACAGCTCTTTAATACCATTTTCAATGCTGTCGGTGATCTCTTTGAGCCTGTCCTTGTTAGACTGCTTTTCTGCCATATACGCTCCTTTCCGGGATTACAATCCCTGCATGTGATCAGCCCCTGCGGAGATGTGGAAATCCTCGCAGGGGCATGAGGCTTATTCGGATTTGGGGACAGTGCCCCTGACCGGAGGCTTGTACCCGGCCTGCTTGGCTCGCTCACTGGCGGCGCGGCGGCGTTCTTCGCTGTACGGCTCCCGGATAGAGATGCAGTTTTTCGGTACGATGAAGCAGGCCGAGCCGGAGCGTCCCTTGCTGTCCGGGTAGATTTTGTCCGGCTGCCGCCGATGCAACTCCTTGAGCCGAGCTTTGAGCTTTTTATCGAAGGTGTAAACGCTGGCGGTATCATCCGCATCCGAGAACAGGATAATGGTCTCACGCTCCGAAGGTTCCAGTCTCATCGGCCTGCCTCCAGCATGGATGCGGCAAACCGGCGGCAGATTCTGTGAAAAAGGCGGCTGGCCGATGAAGCAAGGGTCATTTCAAAGGCAGTCGCAATCTCCAGATATTTGCACACTTTCGTGGGCACAAATCCTTTATGGGGATCGAAACCCAGGCGCATACCCAAAACCGTCCGATCCCGATATCCCAGCTTCTCAAAGACGGACATAACCGTTTCACACAGATTGTCGATGGTGTCGCAATGGGCGCTGAAAGTGGGAGCGTTTTCGCCCTGCACGGTGAGAGTTGCTGACAGGATCAGGTGCGCCGCACGCATTTTATGAATACTGTTTTCCATTCGCTTTCCCTCTTTCAAATTCCAGCCGGTAGGCCGTCTTCGTGCCATCGTCCTCCAGAACGATATAAGCGTCGTAGGTCTTGCCGGTTTTCTCGGAGAAGATGCCGCTGGCATAGGTTTTTCCGTCTTTCAACAGCGTCTCTGCCATCTTCTTAGTCAGATTGATTTTCTTCGCGGCAAGAAAACGGTTATCGCGCCAAAGGCCAAAATGGCAGTCATTCCGCTCACAGAAATAGCCCTTTTTGCTCTCTGTAACATCACTGCCGCAGCGCGGGCATTTTCCGACGACCGCTCTTCCGGACGGGAACAGCACGTCGGCTCCCAGCACCGTTTTATAGGTCTTGACCAGCTCGCAGACCATACCGCGGATGCCCTGCATAAAGGTTTCCGGGGATTCTTCGCCGTGCTCGATCTCCTTGAGCCGGTGTTCCCACTCAGCGGTCATCAGGGGCGATTGAAGCTGTTCCGGCAGCACGGTAATCAGGGAAATACCGGCGTGAGTCGGGATCAGGCTCACCGTCTTCTTGCTCTTTTTGCGCTCCACAAAGCCGGTGGCCACCAGCTTTTCCAGAATGGCCGCGCGGGTGGCAGGCGTCCCAAGCCCTTTGCGTTCAGCATCTTCGGGCATTTCTTTCGCACCGGCGACCTCCATTGCAGAAAGCAGCGTATCCTCGGTATAGTGTTTGGGCGGTGTCGTCTTGCCCTCTTTGACGGCGGCAGAATGAACCGTAAAGGTCTGTCCTTCGTCCACGGGCGGCAGTGCCTTTGCCGCATCCGAAGTTTCATTCTCACCTTTGCCGGAGCAATGCGCTTCCATCAGCGCCCGCCAGCCGGGATTCATGACCGTGCGGCCTTTCGCGCTGAAGCTGTGCCCGGCACATTCCAGCGTTACCGCCGTTTCCGTGTATTCATGGGGCTGTGAGACGGCACAGAGCAAGCGCAGGGCGACCAATTCCAGAACAGCACGCTCTCCGGCAGGCAGGCCGGTGAGCGCAGCTTCTTTGAAATTGGCAGTGGGAATGACCGCATGGTGATCGGAGACCTTTTTATCGTTGATGACCTGCGCAGCGTTCACATGAATCGTGATGCCGCCCACCTTCGGCATCGTCGCTGCCACGTTGCTTACGAGCGCTGGCAAACCGTCTGCCATATCCGAGGTCAGATACCGGCTGTCGGTGCGAGGATAGGTGCAGAGCTTCTTTTCATAAAGGCTCTGGAGGTAGTCCAGCGTCTGCTGGGCGGTGAAGCCAAGAATCCGGTTGGCGTCGCGCTGCAAGGTGGTGAGGTCGTAAAGGGCAGGCGGCTTTTCAGCTTTGTCCTTGCGCTCGACCGCCTTTACCACTGCCATCTGACTGCCGCAGGCTTTCTGCAAGGATTCGGCTTCCGGCTTATTCTTCATGCGTTCGCTGCCAGCATCAAACCCCGGAAGCCCCAGCGTGACCGTATAGAACGGCTCCGGCTTGAAAGCGTCGATTTCCGCTTCCCGCTGTACGATCAGCGCCAGCGTGGGAGACACCACACGCCCAACATTCAGCGTGCGGTGATAGAGAACGGAGAAAAGCCGCGTGGAGTTAATGCCTACCAGCCAGTCGGCCTTGCTGCGGCAGAGCGCCGACGCATAGAGATTGTCGTATGCGCTGCCGTCTTTGAGCGTTTCGAAGCCCTTGCGGATCGCCGTATCTTCCATAGACGAGATCCACAGGCGCTTCATGGGCTTGTCGCATTTGTTGAGCAGATAGACCGTGCGGAAGATGGATTCGCCCTCGCGCCCGGCATCGCAAGCATTGACGACCTCGCTCACGTCCTCCCGGTGCATGAGCGTGTTGAGCAGGGCAAGCTGCTTGGCTTTGTCTCTGGCAACGGAATACTGCCAGCTCTCCGGCAGGATGGGCAGATCGTTGTAGCGCCATTTGGCGTACTTTTCATCGTAGGCAGCGGCTTCGGCCAGTTCGGCCAGGTGCCCAAAACACCAGGACACGATATAGCCGCTGCCCATAAAATAGCCGTCCTTGCGCTCATTGGCACCAAGAACGGCGGCGATGGATTTTCCAACAGAGGGCTTCTCCGAAATTACCAACTTGTACGCTTTTTTCATAATCATTACCTCTTATTCTTCATCCTGCGCTGCATCTGCACTCTCGCCTTCATCCGGCTCCGTCTCGTATTCCTCGCCGTCGTCCTCTTCACCGTAGTCGTAATCATCCAGATCGACCGGCCCCTTGGCATCCGGCTTTTTCTTGCGGAGTTTGAACCAATAGAGCGCACCGCCGCCACCCAGAACCAGCAGGAGTAGGAGTGCTACAGCACCGCCGCTGGATTTCTTTTCAGGCTCCGGTTCAACCTCCGGCTCCGGTGTGGTGTCCGGTACTTTTTCCACGACCTTCTCCTTGCCGGTACACTCTGTCATGTTCGTTTTGCAGACTTCGCAGGAAGTGTTGACGGCTCCGGCCTCACATTTTGTCGTGCAGGAGCAGACCGGTGTCTGTTTGTCTCCCTCCACCAAAGCCAGCAGGTCGGCCTCATCCACAAGATTTAGGAAATAGGTCTCATAACGCTCTCCGTCCTCGTCCAGCGGCTTATCGTAGTCGATCACCAGATAGAAGGTCTCGCCGTTGCGGGTCTCGATGGTGATAAACTGCTTGTTGCTGTATTTGTCGTAAAGCAGATCGCGCGTGACGGAATTGCCGTTCTGTGTAAAACCGGTGCCGTCCTCTTTCGTGATGGGTTCTGTCGTGGGAGCCGGAGCCTCGGAAGATGCCGGAGTCTGCGCAGACGAGCCTGCATTTTTGCTGCCGCCACTTACAGAGGATGCACCGCCGCTGCTGCCCCCGAATGAGCTGCCGGAGCTGCTGCCGGACGTATTATTCTTGCGGCAGTCGCAGTCTGTGGGGCAATGCTCGTCGTGCTCATCATCGCCGGTGTCCGGCGTGGGTGTGGGGGGTGGCGTCGGCTCCGGTTCTTCTTCGTAGAACGGATTGGCAAGTACAACATAGTCCGTCCAGTTCCCGGCATTGTCCAGCGCGTCGATGTAGAGATAGGCGTTGTCCGTCAGGTTATCAATGCGGACGTTCAGCTCACCATTTTCGAGGGTCGTGTATAACTCGTCATTGACGAAGACCGCAGCAATGCCGGAAAGCGCATCGCTGGCTTCCACGCGCAGGTTTGTACCGTTGATACCAGCTCGAATCACCGGTGCTTCAAAGTCCATGCAGAACACATCCAGAGGCAGCTCATGCTCAACGCCCATCGGATCGGTGATATAGAAATACACGGTGCCGTTATCCGGCATCGTGCGTTCCAAATAACCGTATTCATTCCATTCTTCCGTTACATCAAAGCGTTCAGCGTCATCCTCATTACTGAACGCAGCCTCGATTTTGACCCAGCCGGTATTGTTTTTATCAATCAGGCGAACGGTGATCGTAACCGGCGCATTGTGCCAGCCAGTCGGGATTTCCGCGTCCAGCTTATACTCTGGCTCCAGCGCAGGGGCGTCCGTGGTTTCCGGTGGGATAGAGGGTTCTTCCGGCTCCGGTGTGGGTTCCGGCGTTTCCTCTGCACCGGGAGTCTCGGCAGGCGGTTCTTCTGTGGGTTCGGGTTCTACCTCCAATTCTGTCTCCACAATTTCAAGGGTGCTGTCTGGCGCGGCATCGGACACGTCTGTCCCTTCTTCTGCAAGCGCCATGCCGGTCATGGTGAAAAACACCAGCACAAGGCTGAGCATCAGCGCAATCATGCGGAACATACGCGGGGTTTTCTTAGTTTTCTTCAGGTGCATTTTCCATATCCTCCTTCTGTGTGCTGCAAAACGGCGAACCGCCCTTTTTGATATGCATGAGGTACTGCGCCAGCTCTTCCATCGTCATGCCGGTGGCACGGGCAAGGCCGACGATATCCTCATTTTCCAGCTTAATGATATCCTCGTCGATCTCACGGTTGCGGGACTGGAGCATGGCGATTTTCCCGTCATTCTTCGCTCGTTCCGCTTTGAGTTTGCTGATTTTCGGGTTCATAGTTCCTCCTTATGGTGATGGCAGACGGCCAAATTGATAGAAATGCTGCTGCCAGTAAGATGAAGTAATGTCGCTGTACTGAATGGGGTCGCCGCAGTGCAGCATGGTATTATTTCCCACATAAATACCGACGTGGGATGCGCCAGTGGTGTCATACGTTCCTTGGAAAAAGATCAGATCTCCGGGCTTTGCGTTTGCTGGGGAAACATAGGCGCATATCTGCCGCAGCCCCTCCGCGCCCAGACGGCCAAAGCTCCAGCCGAGGCCGCAGTTGTTGTAGACGTATGAAACGAAGCCGGAACAGTCAAAGGACGTGAACGGTGAACTGCCGCCCCAGACATATGGGAACCCAAGGTATTTTTCCGCTTCCTTGATGATGGCGGCAAACTGCTCGTCTTCCAATGCTTCCGGCGGAATCTCATACGTTGGGTACTCGCTGCCGTAATACCTGCCGACATAGGAAGAGCTGCCGAACAGGTCTGGCCGGTTGCCCAGCGCACCCATGTACATGGCATAGAGGGAAAGCTGCTCCTGCGACATGATATAGACCGGGACATGACTGAGGTTGAAGTTTTCCAGCTTCACGGTACAGATATAATAAGTGTACGGCACCTCTACATCGTATTCGTATTCCTCCGTGACCCAATCCTCCAACTCGTAGTCATAATAGGTGTAGCTGCCGGTTCTGGTCTCCGTGCGGTATCTGGTTTCCGTTTCCACGGTCTCCGTAAGGATATACTGCTTTTCAAACAGCATATCCAGAATCCCGCCGACCTCCGAGATCGTCCACTCTCTGCCCATCAGTGCAGTAATTGCAGAAATCAGGACATAGGGATCGTGTTCGATGTCGTCCAGCTCATAATGGTATTCGTCATAATCGTGTTCGGCTTCGTAGTTGTCCAGCCTTGCCTGCAATTCTGCTTCCATAGCACAATACTGTGCTTCTGCCGCCAGCATATCCTCATCCTGAGACGGATAGGTGGAAGCGGCAATGGAAGAGCTTGCGCCCTGGAACATCAGAGAGCAGGAGGAAAACAGGTTGGTGAACAACAGGAAAACCGCTGCAATCAGGCCGACAATAAGGAAACCTTTCTTGTGCCTGGCAACAAACTCACCGGCTTTCTTTCCGACCTCTGCACTTTTCTCTGCCGCTTTTTTCGTGATCTCCGACGCCTTGACTGTATTCGCTGTGCCGCGTCCGGCTTTTGCGGCGGCGTACTCCCGCTTGATCGCGCGTTTTTGCTGCCAGCGGGAATACGGATTGGAGGAAAAGCCGCCGTTCTGCTGTTCAAACTCCTGATTCAGTGCTTTCACATTGGCCTTGTCTGCCTTTTTCTCTGCCCGATGCGCCTTGCGGTATGGCTGAAGCTCGTGGGCGTGATGAATCTCACGCCCCACCTGATAGACACTCTCGGCATCTTCCGTCAGTGTAGCTTGATAATGACCTGTTCCATTTGCTGCGGCGTGTAATTCTTGGGAAAGTATTTGCGAAGCGTATCGCTTTTCAGCGTGACGCGATCCAGCTCGTCTTTCTTTTCTTCGGACATGACCTTGTACATGGCGTCCTGCGTGCATCTGCCCTCACGGCTGAGCTTTTTCAGCCGCTGCGCCTGCGAAAGCGAGGGGGTGTTCTGGGAATACTCCATTGCATCTAGCACGCCCTTCTGTTCCTCTGGCTTGAGATAGGACAGCTCAACAGCGGGATTGAACGCAAGCTCGTTTTTGTCCACCATTGTTTGCAACTCCGGCACAAGCTCTGTCAGCCGCACAAAGCGGCGCACCTGATTCTTGCTTTCGCCGGTCTGCTGGGCAATAATTTCTGCTGTTTCCAACTTCCGCCCAACTTGGGTGGAAGTTAAATCTGTCCGCTGTCCCTGATGCTTCAACGCCTCCATTTTCATCTTGTACGCCTGTGCACGTTCCATGGGAGAAATGTTCTCGCGCTGCAAGTTGGTATCCACCAACAAGATCACCGCCTCGTCGTCAGTCAGATTGCGGACAATGGCCGGGATCGTGTCCTTCCCGGCAAGGCCGCTTGCGTGCAAGCGCCGGTGTCCGGCGACCATTTCATAGCCGCCTCCGGGGTCTGGCCGGATGATGGTGGGATTGAGTACGCCGAACTGCATGATGCTGTCTACGGTCTCCTGCATGAGTGCATCGTCCACCACCTTGAACGGATGATTCTTGAAGGGGTGGATATCCGAAATGTGTACCTGCTTCACCTGCTCCGGCTGGGTGCTCTGTGTGTCCTTTGGTTCTGTTTTCTTTGGCATGGCGTTCACCTCCATAACATGCGAAAAGCCGCAGGCCATACAGCCAGCGGCATCTAAATGCGTCCCTCTGCCATATCGTGCTGCACCAGCGCTGCGTAGTAGCTGCTTATGGTAAGCGAAGCGTTATACAGCGTCGCCAGCAGATATTGACGGATGTTTTTGATCTTTGTGGTGTTCTCCTTCATGCAGCTCACGACGAAGCGGATGTGCTCGCTGTCCAGCTTCAGAAACCGGCTCCTGACCACCTCCGCAGGCTTGTCGTCGCCGGAAATGCGCACGGTCTCTTTTGTGGTGCAAACCGTATCCACGATAAGCTCCAGAATTTCCTCGACGATCTCCTTGTCATACGGCAAGTCCACCAGCAGAACGTCATAGCTGATATTCTCCATGATAAGCTCTCTGTACTGCGCTCTTCGCTCCGCATCGTTCCCTTTCGATTCCCGCTTTTGACCGTCTCTGAACGAAGGGAAGGGAAAAGACTCAGTATCGTTAAAATCAGTATTGTTCTTCTCAGTATTACTACCTTTTGATTTTGGAAATTCTTGAGTTTCGATTTTCAAAAGTCCAGAATTTTGATTTTCACCATTCTTGAATTTTGATTCCGGTGCGGAAACAAAATTCTTGACGTAAATGAGATTAGGCTTGCCGAGACCCTGCCGTTTGCGCTCGATAAGCCCGCATTTTTCATCCAATTCGTTCAGCAGCTTCATGGCCTTCTGCGAAGCGCAGGAAAGTGCGTCCATGATGTCTTCGACGGTATAGACGATGTACACGCGCCCCTCCTGATCCAGCCAGCCGTTCTTGGCAGACAAGCTCATGCGGTCAAGGAGCAGGCCGTAGAGGATTTTGGCCTCTGCCGAAATGTCCTTGAACCGGCTGTCCGTGAACAGCACTTTGGGGATGCGGTAGAAAGAGAACTGTTCTGCCTGATCCCCGTAGTAATAGTCCAGTGTCATGTATCTTCACGCCCTTTCCAAAGGCCCATAGAGCGCAGCAGCTCTTTTGTACACCAGCCGATGCAGGGAGACGCCCGCCCATACGGACAGCCGTCGCACTCACTGACGGCGGCAGGCGGCTTCTGCGCCGAAATATAATAGCAGTCGGTTTTGCCTCGGTAGGTGCAGCCCTCGGTCTGCTTCCAGAAATAGCAGTACCGGCAGTCTTTCGGTCTGTCCTCTGTATGTCCGTTCATTGCTCTCGCCTCCATTCCCGCCCATACCGGGCAACAAAAAAGCACACCCTCCGGCTCCGTCAGGGAGCAAGTGGATGTGCTATGTAATACCGATTGTCCATGCCATGTTACTGTGTCAGGACATGAAAAAAGCGCGTCTGCCGACCCAAGCGCCACTTTGGGTAAACAGACGCGCTTTGTTTTACTTGCGGTTTTTGCGTGAAAAAGCTCAAAAAGCAGCGTGTTTCTGACACTTTTTGAGCCTTAATGTTTTTAGTCCTATTATTACAGCCGCGTCCACAAAATACTTTGGATGCAGATAGCCGTTCTTCTTGGCGTAATCCATCAAAATGATCTTTTGAGACGAGATTTGTCAAGGGTATTCTCTTCTCGAAAATACAATTTCAAAATCATTATATGAATGAGTCAGTCCTCTTCCGGGTCTGACTCTTTTTTCTTAAAGACTTATACAGTCTTAGTTTCGATTGCAGGACCCTTTTCCCCACTTAATACTTTAAGCGGTATTATGGCCTTGCAAGAAAGAAATGAGGTGAACAATTATGAGCATTACAAATGCGGCGAGAAGATTTGAACAGAGATTTGACGCAAAAGCGGAGCGCTTTATTTGGCATCATCCGCTACTTGGCTTCATCTCCATCTTTGTTGGAATGCCATTACTGGTTTTGGCGTGTGTCTGTATCAGTACGATTGTTATCGCCTTTCCTATGGCATGGCTTTTGGGTTGGTTGTAATCTTTATTTCATCTTTAAACGCACAAAAGATGACTAATGCCATTTTTAGAGGAAAGGTTTTATGATATTGGGGACAGCAAAAAAGGAGGATGAATCTTATGCAAATGCTAATTGCACTCATAGGTGTATGTGCGGCAGCAATGCTGCTGTGGTATGTCTATATTTTAATGAAGGGAGATGATCAGGCATGAGCACCATGATTCAGTATGTTTTATACCTTGCCATTCTGGTTGTTTTGGCAATTCCGCTGGGCGCATACATAAAAAACGTCATGAGCGGCGAGAAAACTTTTTTGTCCAAAGTTCTGACACCGTGCGAAAACCTGATTTACAAGGTTATGCGTGTAGACAGAGAAGAACAGATGACATGGAAAAAATATGCGGTAAGTGTAATGATCTTTTCCGGTATCGGGCTTGTTTTTCTGTTCCTGCTTCAACTTCTGCAGGGAGTTCTTCCCGGAAACCCGCAGCATCTTTCCGGTGTGAAATGGGATTTGGCATTTAATACTTCTGCAAGTTTCATTACTAATACAAACTGGCAGGCGTATTCCGGTGAATCCACATTGAGTTATCTCACTCAGGCTTTAGGTCTGACTGTTCAGAACTTTGTTTCCGCAGCTACAGGTATCGCCGTTCTATTTGCATTGATCCGTGGCTTTATCAAGGTGAAATCCTCCGGGTTGGGAAGCTTTTGGGTGGACTTGACCCGCATTGTGGTTCACATCCTGCTCCCGCTGAATCTGGTCATTTCTCTGTTGCTGGTAGGCGGCGGCGTGATTCAGAACCTGAAAAGTGCAGAAACAGTATCCCTTGTAGAACCGATTGCCGTCAGTGCAGAAGGTGAAATCCTTGAGGATGCGGTAATTGACTTAGACACCGAAACCGTCACTGTAGATGGCGAAATCGTTTCGGATGCACAGATCGTCACCGAGCAGTTCGTACCGATGGGTCCTGCGGCCAGCCAGGTCGCAATCAAACAGACCGGCACCAACGGCGGCGGTTATATGGGCGTCAACTCCGCACATCCTTTGGAAAATCCCAATGCCTTTACCAATCTGATCGAAATGATTTCCATTCTGCTGATTCCGGCGGCACTGTGTTTCACATTCGGTTCTGCGGTAAAGAACAAGAAGCAGGGTATTGCAATCTTTATGGCAATGTTTCTCTGCCTGGTTGTTGCCTTGGGCTGCATCGCCGTCACTGAACAGGCTGGCACATCCCAGCTTGCACAAAACGGCGCAGTCAATATGTCAATGGCAGAACAGGCGGGCGGCAATATGGAGGGCAAGGAGACTCGCTTCGGCATTGCAGCGTCCTCTACCTGGGCAGCCTTCACCACAGCAGCTTCTAACGGCTCTGTAAATTCCATGCATGACAGCTACACGCCGCTTGCCGGTATGGTGACTATGCTGCTGATGCAGCTTGGCGAGGTTATTTTCGGCGGCGTGGGCTGCGGCCTTTACGGTATGCTTGCTTTTGCCATTCTGGCGGTGTTTATTGCCGGTCTGATGGTAGGCCGCACTCCGGAATTCCTTGGCAAGAAAATTGAGCCTTATGAGATGAAATGGTCGGTACTGGTTTGCCTTGCAACGCCCATTGCAATTCTGGTCGGCAGCGGCCTTGCCGCTGTAGTACCCTCTGTCATGGATAGCCTGCATAACGGCGGTGCCCACGGTTTCTCTGAAATGCTGTATGCCTACTCATCCTGTGGCGGCAATAACGGCTCTGCCTTTGCCGGTTTCAATGCGAATACCGTATTTCTGAATGTAAGCCTGGGACTGATGATGCTCTTTGCCCGGTTTCTGCCCATCATCGGCACACTTGCAATCGCAGGCAGCTTGGCTGGGAAAAAGAAAATTGCTACGACTGCGGGCACCTTGTCTACCACAAATGGAATGTTTGTTTTCCTGCTGATTGTTGTGGTATTGCTGATCGGTGCGCTGAGCTTCTTCCCGGCGCTTGCCCTTGGTCCGCTTGCTGAGTTCTTTGGCAGCATTGCGTAAAGGAGGTTTACAGATATGCGTACAAAACAGAAAAGTGCTTTTGCCGACCGGAAAATGCTCGGCAGGGCAATTAAAGATTCTTTTGCGAAATTAAGTCCGAAAACACAGGCAAAAAACCCGGTCATGTTTCTGGTTTTTGTGAGTGCGATCTTGACCAGTATCCTTTGGGTGGTATCCCTGTTCGGGTTAAAAGACGCTCCAAGCGGATATACACTGGCGATTGCCGTTATCCTTTGGTTTACCGTGCTATTTGCCAACTTTGCCGAGGCCATTGCAGAAGGCCGTGGTAAAGCACAGGCAGATTCTCTCCGGGCATCTCGAAAGGATGTGGATGCACATAAAATTCCCTCCGTATCGCAGAAGGACAGCGTGACCGTGGTTCCATCCGCCCTGCTGAAAAAAGGGGAACTGGTGATTGTCAAAGCCGGAGAGCAGATTCCGGCAGACGGTGAAGTCATAGAAGGTGCGGCATCTGTGGATGAAAGCGCCATCACCGGCGAATCCGCTCCCGTAATTCGTGAGGCAGGCGGCGACCGCAGCGCTGTAACCGGCGGCACCACTGTACTGTCGGACTGGATCGTTGTCAGAGTGACCAACGAAGCCGGAGAAAGCTTTCTGGACAAGATGATTGCGATGGTAGAAGGTGCCGCCCGGAAGAAGACGCCCAACGAAATTGCTTTGCAGATTTTTCTGGTAGCCTTGTCCATTATCTTTATCTTGGTGACAGTCTCTCTCTACACTTATTCCATTTTTTCTGCAAAGCTGGCAGGAATTGAGAATCCCACCTCTGTAACAACTCTGGTAGCGCTGTTGGTGTGCCTTGCGCCTACTACCATTGGTGCCTTGCTTTCCGCCATCGGTATTGCCGGTATGTCCCGACTGAACCAGGCAAATGTTCTGGCCATGAGTGGACGTGCCATTGAAGCCGCCGGTGATGTAGACATTCTGATGCTTGACAAAACCGGAACAATCACCCTGGGCAATCGGCAGGCATCGGAGTTCATTCCGGTAGATGGTGTTGATATTCAGGAACTGGCGGACGCCGCTCAGCTTTCTTCTCTGGCCGATGAAACCCCCGAGGGCAGAAGCGTTGTTGTGCTGGCAAAGGAGCAGTTTGGAATTCGTGGCAGAAGCCTTCAGGACAAGAATATGCACTTTGTCCCATTTACTGCCGTGACTCGTATGAGCGGCGTCGACTTTGACGGCAACGAAATCCGAAAAGGCGCAGCAGATGCCATGCAGAGTTATGTGACCCATGCAGGCGGAATGTATTCTCCAGACTGTGATCGAGTTGTCAAGTCTATTGCGTCCAAGGGCGGCACACCTCTGGTTGTGGCTAAGAACCACAAGATTCTCGGCGTTATCTATTTGAAGGATATTATCAAGCAGGGTGTGAAGGAGAAATTCGCAGATCTGCGGAAAATGGGCATCAAGACCATTATGATCACCGGCGACAATCCGATTACTGCTGCGGCCATTGCTGCCGAGGCAGGTGTGGATGACTTCCTTGCGGAAGCAACGCCGGAAGGAAAGCTGGCAATGATTCGTGATTTTCAGGCCAAGGGTCATTTGGTCGCCATGACAGGCGACGGCACCAACGACGCTCCGGCTTTGGCACAAGCAGATGTTGCAGTTGCCATGAACAGCGGCACACAAGCAGCAAAAGAAGCAGGCAACATGGTGGATTTGGACTCTTCCCCCACAAAACTGATCGACATTGTGCGCATCGGCAAACAGCTTTTGATGACACGAGGCAGCCTGACTACCTTCTCCATTGCCAACGATGTGGCAAAATACTTTGCCATTATTCCGGCGCTGTTTATGGGACTTTATCCGGGACTGTCTGCTCTGAATATTATGGGGCTACATTCCCCGCAAAGCGCTGTCCTCTCTGCGATTATTTATAATGCACTCATCATTATTGCGCTTATTCCATTGGCACTGAAAGGTGTGAAATATCGTGAAGTTGCTGCCGGAAAGCTGCTGTCACGGAACCTGCTTGTTTATGGTTTGGGCGGTCTGGCGGCTCCCTTTATCTTTGTGAAACTGATTGATGTTCTGCTGGTGTTTACCGGCTTGGTATAAGGAGGGGATATATCATGAAAACAATAAAAAGTGTATTACCAAAGGCAGGTATGATCTTTTTAATCTTTACTCTGCTGTGCGGCGTGATCTATACGGGTGTTGTCACAGGAATTGCTCAGCTAATTTTCCCGGACAATGCAGACGGAAGCATCATTGAAGTAGACGGGAAAAAATATGGCTGTGAATTACTTGGACAGCAATATACAGATGAAGCCCATATGTGGGGGCGCATTATGAATATTGATGTTTCAACCTATACGGATGAAAGCGGAAAGGCACTGATGTACGCCGCTCCCTCCAACCTCTCTCCGGCAAGTGAGGAGTATGCACAGCTCGTGGCAGAGCGGGTGGAAAAGCTCCGGGCTGCCGACCCGGATATGGACGAAACAGCTGTTCCGGTGGATCTTGTTACTTGTTCCGGCAGTGGGCTTGATCCCCATATTTCCCCGGCGGCAGCGGAGTATCAGGTAGCACGTATTGCAAAAGCGAATGATATGACCGAAGATGAAGTGCGTGAGATCATCCAAAACTGCACCGACGGACGATTCCTTGGCATCTTTGGTGAAGAGACCGTCAATGTGCTGGAAGTCAATCTGATGCTGGACGGTATTCTGGAGGGGTGAAATGAACATAGCTAAAAATGTGATGTCTTATGCGGGATTCTGACAAGGAAACGGCTGATTGAATTTCTGGCACAAGCTCGTGATAAAAAAGAATACGTCCTGCATCTTTAGACGGCCTTAATACAGATACGCATTCTCTTTTACCTTCTTTACTCCATTTGATTTATGATTAAGGACACATAAAGGGGTATAAAGGAGGATTGCAGTTATGGGAGTAGTGTTGTTAAAAAGGAAGTTGACTTCGTTTCAAATTATCATCCTCGGGTTTTCCGGTGTGATCCTTTTCGGCACCTTCCTTTTAATGTTGCCGTTTTCCAGCCGCAGCGGACTGGCAACGCCTTTCTCGGATGCATTGTTTACTTCTACCTCAGCAGTTTGTGTAACCGGACTCATTATACATGATACGGCAACATACTGGTCGGCCTTCGGCCAGCTTGTTATTTTACTGCTGATTCAGATTGGAGGCATGGGGGTTATTACCGTAGCCGCATCCTTTGCAATGATTTCCGGGCGGAAGATTTCTTTGATGCAGCGCAGTACCATGCAGGAGGCGATTTCAGCGCCAAAGGTAGGAGGAATCGTTCGCCTGACCGGCTTTATCGTCAGGGTGACATTGGTGATGGAACTGCTGTGTGCAGCCGTGATGGCACCGGTGTTTTGCCGTGATTTCGGGAAAATTGGCCTTTGGATGGCACTGTTTCATTCCGTGTCCGCTTTTTGCAACGCAGGCTTTGATCTGTTGGGTGTGCGCACCCCCTTTTCCTCCCTGACCAGCTATGCAGCAAATCCAGTCATAAACTTTACGATTATGTTCTTAATTGTGTTTGGCGGCATCGGCTTTCTGACTTGGGATGATATTCGGACAAATCGATTGCATTTGCGCAAATACCGGATGCAGAGCAAGGTGATTCTTTGTACCACAGCGGTTTTATTGATCGCTCCGGCAATGTACTTTTATTTTTTTGAGTTTGATGATCTCACGCGAAAGGAACGGCTTTTATCTTCTCTTTTTCAAGCCGTGACACCACGAACGGCGGGCTTTAATACGGTGGATTTAACTGATTTGAGTGAGGCCGGACAATTTATCACCATTGCGCTGATGCTGATCGGCGGTAGTCCCGGGTCTACCGCAGGCGGTTTGAAAACAACAACCATTGCTGTTTTGCTTACTACTGCGATTTCTACCTTTCGGCGCAGAGAAAATGCCAACCTCTTTGGACGTCGCATTGATGATGATGTCGTAAAAAATGCAGCGACAATTTCGCTTATGTATATCACGCTATGTTGTACCGGTGGCCTTATCATCAGCGTTTCCGAAGGACTTCCCATGCTTACCTGCCTTTTTGAAACTGCCTCGGCTGTTGGCACAGTCGGCCTGTCCCTGGGAATTACGCCGGAACTGAATCTGCTCTCACGGAGTGTTTTGATTCTGCTGATGTTTTTTGGGCGAGTAGGTGGCCTTACATTGATTTTTGCGGCCTTGTCCAGTGCACAAAAGAAAGTTTCAAAACTACCAAAGGAAAAAATAACAGTAGGATAAAGGAGACATTATGAAATCAATTCTTCTAATTGGTCTGGGGCGATTTGGAAAGCATATTGCCCTGCACTTAAATCATTTGGGTCATCAAGTGATGGCAGTAGATACTTCAGAGGAACGTGTAGAGGCTGTTCTGCCCATTGTTACCAACGCACAGATTGGAGACAGTACGAATGCCGATTTTCTGGAATCTCTCGGTATTCGCAACTATGATGTATGCATTGTGGCCATCGGTAACAACTTTCAAAGTTCATTGGAAACAACTTCTCTGCTCAGTGAATTAGGAGCGAGGTTTGTAGTTTCCAGAGCTGCAACCGATGTTCAGGAAAAGTTTTTGCTGCGTAACGGTGCAAACGAAGTAGTCTACCCGGAAAAACAGCTCGCAAAGTGGACAGCAATCCGTTACAGTGCGGATCACATTCTCGATTACATAGAACTGGATGAAAATCATGCCATGTTTGAGATTCCCATTCCAAAAGATTGGGCGGACCATTCGATTGGAGAGCTTGATATTCGTAAAAAATTCAATATTAACATTATGGGAATCAAGAAAAGCGGCAAGCTGGAGTTATCTATTTCTTCAGACACAGTGCTGAAAGCAGGAGATACCATGTTGGCGTTGGGAAGTAACAGAAATTTGCAAAAGTGCTTTCATACTTGATTTTAAGAAAAATCAAAGGAATTGGGGGGTGAATCCATGCAGGATGTTATTTTACTTGTAAGTACATCAGCCATATTTATTTTTGGGTACTTTCTGATGAAAAAACTGGATGTTTTTCTGGAAAACAATTGGAATGAGCAAGAAAATGCTCTGGCATACGGCGAAAACAGCTTGAGAATTGGTTTTTCCAACCCTTTAATGGCAGGCGATCTCGCAGATACTTTCGAGACTTACGGAAAGCAGCATCCAGATGTCTCTATCTATATTTTCAGCGGAGAAGAAAGTGAATTGTGCAGAGAACTGGAAACACACAAATTAGACATAATTTTTTTACCGGAGAATACAGACATATCGGAAAAAACTCATTATAATACACGGTTGGTGCTTCTTCGTTGCGCCCCGGTTGTGATGGAATATGCTGACTTGCCCATTGAGCCGATTACCCAGAATCAAATCACGCAAAAAGTACTATGGAGGAATTCTGAAAAATCACCTGTCATCGATTTTTTATTGGATGCCTGAATACATTTTCCGTGGATCAGTCGCAGATGTAGGCTTTGACGTTGTGTGTTATAATATTGAAAAAGGGAATCGCTTTTACTTGAGTGACAGATAGGAGGGTTAAAATGGAACTGCCAAGACAAGATCCGGATCAGCTTCTTCGTGCGATCCGTAACGATGCATCCACTAAGAAAAGCGGAAAACTCAAAATCTTTTTCGGTTATGCCGCAGGTGTCGGAAAGACCTATGCCATGCTTCAGGCGGCTCAACAGGCGAAGGAGCGTGGCATCGATGTGGTTGCTGGATACATAGAACCCCATGCCCGCCCCCAGACGATGGCACTTCTGGACGGCTTGGAGCAGCTTCCTGTGAAACAAGTTGCTTACGAAGGAATGACCCTTCGTGAATTTGATATTGATGCTGCGCTCAAGCGAAATCCCCAGCTCATACTGGTGGATGAGTTTGCCCACACCAACGCCGAAAGCAGTCGGCACACGAAGCGGTATCAGGATGTTCAGGAACTGCTAAATGCAGGAATTGATGTCTATACGACTGTAAATGTCCAACATATCGAGAGTCTCAACGATACAGTAGCCTCCATCACTGGAATTCTTGTGCGGGAGCGCATTCCGGATTCCACCTTTGATCAAGCAGAGCAGGTAGAACTGGTGGATATTGAGCCTGCGGAGTTGCTGGAACGACTGGCAAGTGGAAATGTGTACCGGGAAGATCAGGCGCAGCGGGCAACAGTTAATTTTTTCACGCTGGAAAATCTCACCGCATTGCGGGAAATCGCCCTCCGTCGGTGCGCTGACCGGGTGAACTTGCTGACGGAAAGCGCCAGAGTACAGAGCCGAGGCGATTACCATACAGACGAGCGCATTCTGGCATGTCTTTCCTCGTCGCCATCCAACGCAAAAATCATTCGGACTGCTGCAAGGATGGCAAGAGCCTTTCGGGGAACATTTACCGCTCTTTATGTGGAAACGCCAAATACAGCGGTGATGAGTGAAGAGGACAAAAAACGTTTGCAGGATAATAAACGGCTGGCTCAACAGCTTGGCGCCACAATTGAGACAAGCTATGGTGATGACGTTCCTGTTCAAATTGCCGAATTTGCCCGTCTTTCCGGCATCTCAAAAATCGTAATCGGACGAAGTACCATTGCACGAAAAAATATTTTCAGCAAGCCTACCTTGACCGAACGCCTGATTTCCAGCGTACCGAATCTGGATATTCATGTGATACCGGATACCAGCACAGCAACCAGCTATCAGGAAAAAAAGAGAAAGGCGCAGGTAGATGCGATGCCCCTGCGTGATGTTCTGAAGAGTATCGTCGTATTGCTGGCAGCTACACTGATTGGCTGTGGTTTTGACGCTCTTGGGTTCACGGAGAGTAATATTATCGCAGTTTATATATTAGGCGTACTTGTGACCGCTGTAATCACAACCAACCGACTGTGCGGGATTCTGACCTCGGTTGTCAGTGTGCTGGTTTTCAATTTCTTTTTTACCACTCCGAGACTGACATTCCATTTTGACGATCCGAACTATATTGTTACCTTTACCATTATGTTTATAGTAACACTGCTTTCCGGATCTCTCGCTACCCGGCTGAAAGAAAATGCGAAACAATCTGCCCATACAGCTTACCGTACAAAGATTCTTTTTGAAACCAACCAGCTTCTGCAAAAAGAGCAGGATGAGAATGCGGTAATCACCGCTACGGCAGGGCAGCTCATGAAGCTGATGAAAAAAGATATTGTCGTCTACCTGTCTGATGGTAAAGAACTTGCCACTCCTAACGTTTTTCGTGCTGTTAATAGCATTCAGGAAGATTTAATTTCTGAGAACGAGAAAGCAGTCGCCGATTGGGTCTTCCGAAACAATAAACACGCCGGTGCCACAACAGATACATTATCCAGTGCAAAGTGTTTATACCTTGCGATTCGGGTCAACCAGCATGTATATGGAGTGGCTGGTATTGCGGTGAACGGTATTCCGCTGGACTCTTTCGAAAACAGCGTACTCCTCTCTATTCTGGGCGAGTGCGCTTTGGCACTTGAAAACATCAAAAACGCCAAAGAAAAAGAGGAAGCGGCTGTTCTGGCGCAAAATGAACAGCTTCGTGCTAACCTGCTGCGGGCAATCTCTCATGATCTTCGGACGCCTTTGACAGCGATTTCCGGCAGCGCAGACAATTTGCTTGCAAATTATAAAAAAATGGACGATGCACTACGGGAGCAGACCTTTACTGATATTTATGACGATTCCATGTGGCTAATCAATCTGGTTGAAAATTTGTTAGCAGTCACACGAATTGAGGGCGGACAGGTCAATCTAACTCGGAATATCGAACTCATGGATGAGGTCGTTTCTGAAGCGCTGAAGCACATCAACAGAAAAAGTAAAGAACACACCATTCGTGTGACCAGCGGTAAAGACTTTATCCTTGCCCACATTGATGCGAAGCTGATCGTTCAGGTGATTATCAATTTGGTTGACAACGCCATCAAATATACCCCTGTCGGTTCAGTAATTGAAATACATACCGATCAAAAAGAGCAATGGGTCACGGTTTCCGTTTCCGACAACGGCCCTGGGATTCCCGATGAGCAGAAACCCCGTATTTTCGATATGTTCTATAGTGGGGCCAATAAAGTGGTCGACAGTCGCAGAAGCCTTGGATTGGGGCTGTCCCTCTGTAAGTCCATTGTGACCGCCCACGGCGGCACGATTTCCGTATCAGACAATCAGCCAAATGGCACTGTGTTCACATTTACATTACCCGCCGGGGAGGTAGAACTTCATGAATAAACCTTTGATATTAGTGGTTGAGGATGACCCATCTGTACGAAATCTCATTACAACCACATTGAAAACAAATGATTATCGTTATGTGGTAGCGCCCAATGGCTCGACAGCCATTATGGAGGCCACATCGCACAATCCTGAAATCATCCTGCTGGATTTGGGCTTGCCGGATATGGATGGCGTTCAAGTCATTCAAACGGTACGCTCCTGGTCCAATGCCCCCATCATTGTAATTAGCGCCAGAAGTGAAGATAATGACAAGATTCATGCATTGGATGCCGGAGCTGACGATTATCTGACAAAACCTTTTTCTGTTGAAGAATTATTGGCTCGACTTCGGGTGACGCAGCGAAGACTCTCTCTGATGACGGCAGAGATGTTTACTGCCAGTTCTGTATTTGTGAATGGTAAACTGAAAGTGGACTATGCCGGGGGATGCGCTTATCTGGGAGAGGACGAACTGCACCTGACGCCCATTGAGTATAAGTTGTTGTGCCTGCTGTCCAAGAATGTTGGCAAGGTACTGACCCATACCTTTATCACACAAAATATCTGGGGCCGCAGTTGGGATAACGATGTAGCTTCTCTGCGGGTATTTATGGCGACACTGCGGAAAAAGCTGGAGCCAACAGAGGAGTCCCCACAATACATCCAAACACATATTGGTGTGGGCTATCGTATGATAAAAGTAAATTAATGATATGAGGTCGGCCAGTGTTCACACATGGCCGGCCTCGCTAATTGTGTTATGACGATTTCTCTTGTCCGTAAAAAATGTTGCATCTAATCGTAGCTTAACGTTCAAAGTCGATTCGTTTTTTCTTTGATTGGGGGGGAGTGTGTTCGGACTGAATTTTCTGCTGTTGCGCTCGTTTCAGCTTTTGTACGGCCTGTTCGTCTGCATATTCGTGAAGCAACCCGGATCCCTTTCGTTTGCTGTCGAGCATAGCAAGCGGGCGGTACTTATCCCCGTAAGCACGCTGTAGCTGTTCGACGGCATTTAGCTCCTTTTCAGGACGGATGGCCCGCCGTGCTTCATACAACTCCACCGGGTCAAGATCCACGGCCTGCGCTTTCAGCTCGGCATATTCAGCCAGAACCTTATCTAATTCAGCAGCGTATTTTTGCTCCTGTGCCTCCAGCCTTTTCAGACCGGACTCCATGATGGCAATATCCTTGCGGAACGCCTCTGCGCCTGCATCCTCCGCATACTCAAATTTTTGCAAAAGGAGCGCCTTTTCGGAACGCAGTTCTTCCAAATTCTCTATCAGCTCGGCAATGCGGACAGTCAGCGCCTTGTGGCGTTTCACATGGTATATTGGCAATTCCTTTTTCTCAGCAACCAGCGCTTTGCGCTCCTTGCTCTTTTCCTTGATCTGCTGCACCAGACCGGTGTAACGCTCCAGCTCTGGCCTCCATACGGCGAGGGATTCTTGAATATACGATTTGCCGCTGCGAATGTGAGAGAGTTGGTAGCAGAAGATCAGCACACGGCTGCGCAGCTTTTCCAGCCCTTCCGCAATGGCGGGGACAGTACGGACGACCAGTGCGGCCAGTTTTTTGATTTCAGCTTTCAGCTCCCGCAGCAGCGCATTCTCGGTCTTGATCTGCCGGTTGATCTCGCAGCGGTCAGAGATGATTCCCTTGCGCTCCAACGCCTGCGCCGTTACGCCCTCATGGATGGTGGGGATCTCATCCAGCCCCCGTGCGGCATTGCTGCGGTGGTCAATGCGTTCCTCCCGCCCGGCGCGTTCCAGATAGCGGTTGGACACGTCAGCCCATGCCTCCCGCCATGCTGTAAGCTGTTCTTCGCTGTTCCAGCGCTCGGAGATAGGATTTTGCCTGCCGTAGTGGGTGCTTTTGGGATGCTTGTCTGCACGGATAAGCTCCTGCGCCTTAGCAGCAGATGGCGTCATATACACCTTCTTTTTGCCGACCTTGTAGGGATATTGCTTCTCCCATCCATCGTTTTTTGCCGTCCTGAACTCAGCAGCGGTGAAGCCCCGTTCCTCGCCGTTTTTCATGCAGAGATATTCCTTCTCGGTCTTGTACTGCCACTTGCCCCGTTCATCCAGCGGGCGCACCGTCAAGAGAATGTGGGCATGCGGATTTTGACCGTCGGTGTCGTGAATGGCAGCGTCGGCGCACATCCCATCTGATACGAACTGCTCCCGGATAAATTCTTGCAGCAACTCGATCTGATTCTCACGGTTCAGCTCTATGGGCAGGGCAACCACAAACTCCCGTGCCAATCGGCTGTCCTTGGCCGTCTCGACTTCCTCCACGGCGTTCCAGAGCTTTTCTCTGTCTTGCCATTCCTGTGGGGCGTATTCCGGCAGGAAAACCTGCTGCCAGACAAGGCCCTGTTTTTTCGTGTAGTCATGCTGTATCCCGTCGTAATCGTTGTAGAGGCGGGAACAGCTCAGATAAGCGGAGGCGGCCACTGCGGAGCGTCCTGCGCCCCGGCTGACCACCTTCGCTTCCAAATGGTAAATCGCCATCGTTCGTTCACCTCGTTCTTTCTTTTTCTGTTTTTCTTTCGCAAAAGAGAAAATGGACGGGCCTCCTGCCCGTCCATCTCTGCGGCAAAGTTGCCGGCGTCAGGTTTGCGCAGGCAGGCGGCAACAGGGGTAGAGAATTTCTACCCACAATTTTCTGCGCCCGTCGCAGGGAATTTGCCGTCTGCGCAGACGATGACAGCAGAACCCTGCAAGTGCTGTGGATTGTCTGTCGCTTTCCGCAGAAAGCGAAATCCCCCTCGGAGAGCGCACGATGCCGCAGGCATACCACCGCCCCTTCGGGGTGGTGAGTAAGTGCGCCCTTAGTATAATAACTAAGGGAATAGGAACGCTCTCCTGAAAGATTTGCAAAATCAGTTCCTATTCCTATCAATCAGGCTCCCAACGCAACATCCATTTCATGAAATAGCTTTATAATCGTAACCAAACAGGAGCATGAACGGGTGCGCCCTTGGGAGGGCGGCAATTCCTGCTGCCCCATACCTGATGTATAGTCTGTTTATCCTTTCGGCTGCGTTTCATGATTTGGCTGGTTGGGAGCTTTTTTGCTATACCTATATTACGCGCTAGGCTGTGTCGTACCGATTGAGAAGGACATCCTGTAATAACCATAGGAAAGAAGGGTTACTGTGAAAAATGATAATCGCAAATATCTCTCCGTCGGAATTGATGTTGGTGCAGACTTCAGCCTGATGGCGATTGCGCTGCCCTCTCAGGAACTGCTAGGAAAGTCTTACCGGATTTTCCATAACAGCAAGCGCTCTCTGGATGGTGCCATTGACCGCATCTATTCTGTTATGGAACAATACGATCTGCCTGCCCGTATCTTCATGGAATCTACAGGCATTTACCATTTTCCTGTATACCACAAGATGAGAGAGGCTGGGCTGGATGCCTACGTCCTGAATCCACTGGTTACTCACGCCAGCAAGGATATTAACGTCCGTAATATCCACAACGACAAATTTGATGCACAGAAGATTGCACTGCTGGGTCTGCGTCCGGATTTGAAAACATCCATTGTGCCTAGCGATGATGTGGCAGCCATGAAAGCGATTCTTCGGGAATATTATGCAATGAAAAAGGAAACTTCCATGTACATCTGCCGGTTAAAAGACCAGTTTCGGCAGGTTTTTCCGCAATTTATTCCTGTGTTTTCCAAGGTCAACGGTGTTGCAGCCATGGCAGTTCTGTACGAGTATCTGACTCCGGACTCCATCCTGGCGGCTGGGGCAGATGAACTGGAGCGGTTCATGAAAACAGTCATCTCCAAAGGCCCTCTCCACATCCGAAAGAAAGCAGAGGCACTGGTGGAAGCAGCTCGGGACGCTCAGAATTTCGGCCATGGGAATACCGGCGTTTTTTATTTGATCCGGCACTACATAGAAATGATCCGTCTTTTGGACGCCCAGACGAAGCAGATTCTGACGCAGGTAAAAGTCCTTCTGAAGGAACAGAAAAACTCTCAGATGGCAAAACAGGTTCGCTTGCTCCAAAGCATACCGGGAATTGGCTTTCTTTCTGCTGTCACGCTGGTCTGCGAAATAGGAGACTTCTCTGCATTCAAACGGCCCAAGCAGCTTTTCGCATACTTTGGTCTTGATCCAGCCGTCAGGCAATCCGGAAATTTCAGCGGTGCCGACCTGAAGATGTCCAAGCGAGGCTCCCCATACGCCCGACGTTGCATCTATGTTCTGGCGATACAATCTGTCAGCCTCCGTGTGGACGGCACTGCGAAGAATCCGGTACTGAGATCCTTCTATGAAGAAAAGTGTAAAAGCAAGTCCAAGATGACGGCTCTGGGTGCTGTTATGCACAAAGTCTGCAATATCATCTTTGCCGTTCTGCGGGATGAACGTCCATTCGTTCTGATTACCCCGGAAGAACACCGGACAGCATATTTTTCTGCTTCAGTCAAAGCTGCCTGATTTCCGTTTTCCAAAATTTCAGAGGCCCGTACCGCCGAGCCTCTGTTTTACTGCGCTCATTTTCTTCTGAGAAAGAATTTCAATTTACTGCTTGATTTTTATTAGCAGGACTCGGGAGAAAAAAGAGGAAGGCCCCCGGTTTCCCGGAGACCTCCCATCTGAAATTTAGATTTCTTTTCCCAGCTTCCGTGAAAGATACCCCTCCAGCGCAGGCAGCTCCATCGTCTGCACCTCCGGCAGCACCTTTTCCAGAATTGCACCCTCCTGAATGAGCCTGCGAGTGCGGGCTTTTCGCTCCTTGACACGATCCCGTGCCTGCGCTTCCTCCAACCGGTGCTGCGCCTGAATCAATTTCTTCTCTGTATCTGTCATAAAAATCCCTCCTCACTTTCGTTTCTGCCAGACGATCTCGTACCCCAGCGCATCGGCAAGCTGAACGGCCTCCGTGTAGCGCAGGGATTCCCGCTGGAGCTTGTTGGACAGGTTGGACACGCTGTCAGACCAGCCATGCTCGTCATGCAGCAGATCGACCACCTCCTGCATGGTCATTCCCTGACGGACGATGTACGATTTGATCTCATTTCTCAGATTGGATTTCATCAACTTTTTACCTCCATAATTTCGTGTAGTGTAGTTTCGTATCGGTGATGCTGGTGTGTGGGGAGATGAAAAATCTGCCATGCCGCAAATCCGCTCAGATTTCCATTCGTGATGCTCTGTTCATAACAGCACCCTACCGGCTTCATCATTCTGCGTGAGGTCATGCGGAACGGTGGGATAGGCTACATCCCGGTGTAGCGGCTTCACGCTTCGGTAAATCACCTGATGGTGCAGTGCGTTCGACCTACGGCAAAAATCTTCACGGTTTTCACAAGGATTGATTTCAGGGCTGAAAAATTGAGCCGTCTGTGTACGGCTCGGTACGGCAAAGCCGACTTCTGTACGCTGCTGTACGCCGGTTTTGCGTACCGGATGCCGATTCAGCAGCAGATTTTACACTATGCCGTGAATTGCTTCACCAAACGCATAGGCAAAACCGTATTTTGCGGATGAAGTTGAAAATAGCCGTACAGAGTGTACGGCGTGTACGGCTGTTTTGAAGTCCACTCCTCGTTTTCAATACGGCAACGGATTAACCACCTCGATGCCCACAAAGCCACGCACCCGCTTGCCGCCAACATGGACGTTGTTGGTAGCCTCCACGTTGTAAAGGCGTTCGTTCTGCGCCAGTTCGGAGCTGAGCCGGTTTGCCGACATGGGCTTCTGTGCGTTGTCATCACACCAACGGGTATAGGCTTCATAGATTGCCTTGGAACTGGCTTCACTGTCGGCCTTGAACCGGATATACCCTTCAGATTGCAGGAACTCGATCACATTGTTGCTGCTGCGCTTCACCGTTTCCATGTTTTCTCTGGCCTTGGAGCTGACTGTGAACTGATAGTTGTTCCCAATCAGCCGGTGCAGTCCCTCCAAACACCAGAGAAAGATACCCTCCTTTTCCCACAGCAGCTTGTCCACCAGAAACGGATCGTCTGCTCTGCCTGCGGGCCGGTCTTTGGTGGTCAGCACGATCTGGCGGCGAAAGAAACCGTCGGACTTGTCGTGCAGGGCGGTGAGCGCACCGTTTCCGAAGCAGAGGAACCGGACATAGAGCTGGCTTTGGTAACTCTGGACGCCCTTGCGCTCCATGTCCATTTTGCACTCGGACGTGACGATGGATTTGATATAGTTGGTCTTGGGCAGGGCGCTCAAATCCATATCGTCATCTACCATCAGGAGCTTGTTTTCCAAATCCGCACGGCTGAACCGGTTGCTCTCCACCTTCTGGATGCTGGTGGTATTCATGCTGTCGCCCAGCAGCGAGCGCATGACCAGTCCGATTCGACTTTTGCCCTCGCCGCCCTTTCCAATCAGCATGAGCATTTTCTGCCCCTTGGTGGTCGGCAGCAGGCAGTAACCCAAAAACTCCTGCAAGGTGGGAATGTCCTCCGGTTGCAGCAGCTCAGGCAGGAATTGCAGCCACTTTTTCGGAGTGGGCGCGTCAGGGTTGTAGGCGACCGTCAGCCGGTTGTTGCAGTAGCTCTTGTCGGCGGTAAAGCTGCCGTCCATGAAATACGTTCCGTTGGCAACATGGATGCGGTCCGTCTCAATGGGCAGCGGCGGCGAATACGCTTGCAGCTTGATGCTGGCAAGCAGATTTGTCACAACTTTGGACAGCCCGGAGGTCAGAACTCCGGAGATTTCCTCCAGAATGAGATTGCCAATCTGCCCCTCATCCTCAATCAGCCCGTCCACGGTGAACAGCCGCCCACGCACACATTTCATGGGGTGTTTATCCAAGAATTGCTGGCAGAACAGCACCTCATTGATGTGCCTGCCGTCGTACCACTCAGGCCACGCCTGCGGTGTCATATCCATCTTCGGTTTCCTCCTTATGAATTTTCTCTAAGCGCTGCCGCAGCCTGTCCAGCTCTCCATCTGCCATCTGCTGCTGAATTACCTCGGTACGTTCGTGGGAATCGCCGGAAGTGAGAATCTCCAAGTAATACTCCGCCTCGTCCAGCTTGTGGCAGGCTTCTACAAATCGTTCATTCGGCGCTTCCGCCGAAGATTGCGGCGCACAGCTTACCTTCCAGTCCCGCAGCGCACGGGCGTAATCGGACAAAACAGAAAAGCACAGCCGCTCGTTTTCTCTGAGCTGCTGTGCTTCTGTTTGGACACGCTTTGCGTGGAGCGCCGCTGCGCTGGGCGGCTTGTCCGGGGTGAGGTGAAAATCTGTCATCAGCTTCCGCGCCGCATCATAGGGCGAAAGCTGAAACAGCCTGCCTACAAAGTCGATTACGTCTCCGTGCTCCCCACAGGCGAAGCAATAATAGTGATCGTCCGCCACATACAGGCTGGGGTGCCGGTCGTTGTGAAAGGGGCAGAGGGCTTTGCCATATCTATTCACATCGATCCCGTACAGCTCTGCCGCCTCCCGCAGATTGACATTCTCTTTTACGATTTCAAAAATACGCATGATACCTCCATTTCTGCGCAAAAACGGCG
>ENA-OROZ01000674-OROZ01000674.1-human-gut-metagenome-genome-assembly--contig:-NODE-674-length-36816-cov-9.509072_pt1 | contig 36816 bp, 27 predicted proteins | sample MGYA00242138_ERZ509066 | MGnify/ENA primary metagenome ERZ509066 (study PRJEB26280, sample SAMEA2338691) | human gut metagenome | biome: human gut; feature: human-associated habitat; material: faeces... | reverse complement strand
AATGGTAACGAGATTTATGCAACCCGATACATGAAATCCCTATTTCTCTTTGGACGGAGGTGGATAGGATAATTTTGATTGTACCTGACAGGTGTCAGATACTTTTGTATGAGAAGCATGGTGTCTGTTTCGTTACCACCGTGTTTGAGATATGCCCTGCATATGTTTACTGTGATGGCGAAATTTGTATCAGGTATAATAAAACTGTCGAAGGCACAGTAATTCTGATAAGCCTGTTGCTTCTGAAAAAACAAAATAAAAATGTAACTTTGGGAGAATGAAAATGAATAACGAAATTATTATATCGCATATCAGTATGCCGTACGGAGTGTTGCATGATCAAAAATTGAATTCTGTTAAATGCGAAAATAATCAAATGATTTTTACATTTGATATTAAAATATTTCCGCAGAATTATGTCGGCGATTGTTATAAACAGTACGAATGTTATAAGCATTGTGATATGATTGTGGCAATGAAAGAGGAGTCTTTTAACGATTTTAATTTTGTTTCGGCAACTGATAAAAACGGAAAATTTGAAGGTGTTTCCTTGTCACAGGCTGAGTTTATTAATGCAATCAATAATGCTTATACAGCTGAATTTATAGATTGCTTTGCAAATAACAGCGAATTAAAAATTGAATTGGGTGTTAATTATTACGATGCTGAAAAGCAATATAGAAAATATCGAAAATTCAGTCTATGCAGTGTAGCACTCTATGCAGAAAAAGTGATTTGGAATTGGTATTGAATTAATAAAAAAATTTGAAAATATGAGACCGCAATGAGTCTGAAATTGTAAAGTTTTTTCAATTGCGGTGGGGTGTTGTGTCGGTAATGAAAGTGAAATGACCTTACATTCATCTGAAACGAACAGAATTTTATGAGTGATGCGGATAAATAAGCTTATAATCTTATTTTGAAAATTAAAATCATTACAAAATTTGCAGACATATTTTTGTTAATGGCTGTTGAAAATGAAAGGTACTCCGTGTAAACTTATCGTAAAGATAAGTCACGGAGTGCTTTTGCTTTTTGTGATTTATGATTTAGTATCGGATTTTTTGGAATAATAACTCTGTTTGGCAAGGAAAATGACAAATTGAAAAGTGTTAAAATAAAATCGTGCCGAAATGGGAGCAAAAACCCAAAGAAAAGGGAAAGTGTGCCGAAATGGGAACACTTTACAATCACATATTAAACCACAATCTGACCATTATAACACTCATAATTGCGGCGGTTAGGTCGGCGGTTATGGCGGCAAAGAGGGTGTGGCGAATTTTTTTGACACGGATACAGCCAAAGTACATCGCGATTGCGTAGAAGGTTGTTTCGCTTGAACCTGCGAGTACGGATGCTGTTCTGCCCGCAAAGCTGTCGGGACCGCAGGTTTTGTAAAGGGCCGTGAGGAGTGCGGTTGAACCGCTTCCCGAAACGGGGCGGAGGAGTACGAGCGGAACGATTTCTTTCGGAAATCCTAAAAATTCCGCTGTCGGCTGAATCAGTGCGCATATTGCGTCAATTGCTCCGCTTGACTGCAAAAGGTCAACGGCAAACACAAGTCCCATAATTGTAGGGGCAATGTTGTACAGAAGTTTTACTCCCTCTTTTGCTCCCGAGATGAACACATCGAATACGGGGACTTTTTTTATCAGCCCGAATACCACAACAATACATGCAAATGCCGGCATTACAAATTCCATTTGCTCACCACATTTCTCAAATTTTACCTTGCCTGATATTCAGCGTACAGGCAATCAGCAATGCCACCGTCAACGCACACGCAGAGCTTATCCAGACGGGCACGATAATTTCAAAAGGCGCAGAGCTTCCGTAGGATTGGCGGAGTGCGGCAAGCGTTGTGGGTAACAGCTGGAGTGACGCTGTGTTCATAACTACAAAAACAACCATTTCGTTGCTCGCAATGTCACGGCGGTCATTGAGCGTGTGCAGCTGTTCCATTGCTTTTAGTCCGAAAGGTGTTGCGGCATTGCCGAGTCCGAGCAGATTTGCACTGATATTCATGGTGATGCTTTGAAAGGCGTCGCTTTTTTTATCAAGTCTCGGAAAAAGCGGACGGAGCAATGGTGCAAAGATTTTTGCAAAAATGTTTGTCAAACCGCTTTCGACTGCGATTTTCATAATCCCCGACCAAAGGCAGATTATGCCTGCCATTGTGAGGATAAGCTGTATTGATGACGCTCCGCTTTCGATGAGTGCGTTTGAAATGTCGGCGGTGTTGCCCATAAACAACGCACATAATACGCTCACGGCAATGAGTCCGCTCCAGATATAATTCAGCATTTTTACTCCTTTTGCTGCAATTAACGACAAAATATACAATATTGTCATTTTTGTAATCAAATTATTTAATAAAATCGTTGACAAAAATCCCGAAAAATGGTAGTATAGGTAAAAATAGGGATTATGGTGAATTAAAAAATAGGGATTATGGTGAATTAAAATGATTTATACAAACTTTAGGGAAATTGATAAAGCAGGCAGAATTGTAATATCAAAGGATATCCGCAACCACCTCAACATTAAGCCGGGTGACATTCTTCACATTGAGGCTGACGATGAGTGCGTTACGATTAAAAAGGCAGAGAGCAAGTGCGTTTTTTGCAATACTCTTGATAATCTGATTGCATTCGGCGGAAAATATGTATGCAGAGATTGTGTTGAAAAGCTCAAAGGCTGATACTGCTTTCGACTACTCTAAAATATACTTGACCGAATTTGAAATTATGATAACGGACGGTGTTTTTATATGGACAGAATTGACAAAATTAATTATTATCTTGACATTGCCGAAACTGTGCTTGAAAGAGGAACTTGCCTGCGCAGAAATTTTGGTGCAATTATCGTGAACAACGACCAGATTGTTTCAACAGGCTATACAGGCGCTCCGAGAGGCAGAAAAAATTGCTGTGATTTGGGATTTTGTATCCGTCAGGAACGCAACATTCCCCGTGGCGAGCGTTATGAACTTTGCAGAAGCGTTCATGCCGAGGCGAACGCTATTATCCATGCTTCAAGAGAACAGATGATTGGCGCAACGCTCTATCTTGTCGGCAAGGAGATGTCAAACGGCGAGTATGTTCAGAACACATCTTCGTGTGCAATGTGCAAGCGTATGGTTATCAACGCAGGTATTGACAAGGTTATTGTCAGAAACAACAAAACCGAATTTACTGAAATTGATGTGAACGATTGGATTATGTCCGATGATTCGCTTGATGCACTTCGTGGCTATTGATATGAAAACACGGCTTTTTATAACCGATATCCGCAAAATTTCTTTTGACAGAGTCGGTGAGCTTTCTCTCGAAAGAGCGGAGCGTGTTCAAAGATGCCGCAGAGCTGACGATAAACTGCGTTGCATTGCAGGCGGCTTGTTTATGAACAAATTTCTTGGCGGTGCAAAAATCACCGTGAATGAATTCGGCAAACCAGAATGTGACAACGGACTTTGTTTTAATATTTCGCACAGCGGAAGCTATGTGCTTTTTGCGTTGTCGGATTCCGAAGTCGGCTGTGATATTGAAGAAATTCGATTTCTCAAGGGCATAAGGCTCGGCAAAATTGTTTTCTGCGACAACGAGATGAAATTGCTCGGCAACGCTTTTGACAGGCTCGGCACATTTTTTGAATTGTGGACTAAAAAAGAGGCACTCCTAAAATGTATGGGTGACGGTTTTCACCGTGGCGCAAAAAGTGTTGATGTCAGCAGCGGAAAATTCTCTGAAAATCAAACCGAATATTATATGAAACAATATAAATTTTCGGACTATGAAATCAGCCTTTGCAGTGTGCAAAATGATTTTCCGAAAGATATTGAATTTATCACTTTATAACTATAAAGCCACGATTTTGAATCAACCTCCAAAATCATTAGATTTTTGGTCTGACTTTTTTGGGGGTAACATCAATTTCGGGGCTTTTTTACATAGGAAATACAAAACAAACCCCTGATTTTGTTAATATGCTTGTTATTGCTATTTTTTAATAATTGTGATACAATTTACTTTGATTAGTGCAGCAATCGGCTGCATATATTGTGTATGAAAAAATTCGGAACGGAAATATCCGTCTGCACACGGATGTTTTGCAATTTTCAGGGGGGACACTATGCCGACATTTACCAAGGCGGCTATCAAGGCGACCTTTATTTCGCTCTTGAATAAAAAGCCGTTGAATAAAATTACAGTCAAGGAAATTGTTGAAGAATGCGGAATTAACCGTAATTCTTTCTACTACCATTTTGACGACATTCCGTCGCTTCTTGAGGAAATTCTCGTTGAAGAGGCTGACAGATTTGTTGCGACCGAAACCGACAACAATACTTCTGTTTATGAAAGCCTGATTTCTGTAATTGACTATGCTTTTTCAAACAAGTCGGTGATTCAGCACATTTACAATTCTGCGAATAGAACTACATTTGATGTGTATCTCAACAGGATTTGTACTCACGCTATAAAAAGCTATTTTGACAAGCTTGAAATTACAAAAAATATTGCCAAAGATGACCTTGACGCAATGATTATGTATTACAAGTGTCAGCTTGTCGGTTTTATTATCGACTGGCTCGGCGGAGGTATGAAATATGACCTCAGAATTAAGATGAAACGCATTTGTGAGCTGTTTGAGGGTTCAATGGAGTCTGCATTGGACAGATGTGCCAAAATCAATGCCTGATTGCTGTTTTATTGGTTAAAATTGAATATTTGCGCTTGCTTGCGTGTCTGAAATGCAGACGAATTTAACAAAATGTCTGATTTCCGTACAAATTTATTGCCGTGTCTAAATTCCTGACACGGCATTTTTTGTGTCTGTTTAAATTTTAACAAAGTCGTAATAGAATATATTACGGACAAAGGAAATACGGTTCACCTCTCGGATCGTTCCTTTGAATGCAGAGTGCAGTCTGCAAATCATATATGAAGGAGTATGAAATATGAAGTTAGGGAAAGCGGTTGTTAAAAGCCGTTTCGTAATCCTTATACTTGCCGTTGCGCTGATGATTCCGTCAGCCTTGGGAATGGCATTTACAAGGGTTAATTACGACATTCTTAGTTATCTTCCCGATAACCTCGACACAATCAAGGGTCAGGATTATCTGCTTGATGACTTTGGAAAGGGTGCTTTTTCATTCCTCATCTTTGAGAATATGGATGATAAGGATGTTGCGGCAACAGAGGAAAAAATCAAAGAAATCGATCATGTTGATACGGTTCTTTGGTATGACGATTTTGCCGACATCTCAATTCCAAAGGAAATGTTGCCCGACAAAATTTATGATGCGTTCAATTCGGGAAATGCAACAATGATGGCGGTATTCTTCGATACCTCAACATCAGCTGATGAAACAATGAACGCTATCGAAGAAATCCGTTCGGTTGCCGGTAAACAATGCTTTGTTTCGGGTATGTCGGCAATGATTACGGATATGAAGGATATGTTTGAGGAACAGGAAATGACTTATGTTGCAATCGCTGTTGTCCTTGCGGTAATTGCAATGATGATCTTTATGGATAACTGGATTATCCCGTTTGTGTTCCTTGCAAGTATAGCGGTTGCTATCCTCGTAAATATGGGCAGTAACTACTTTATGGGTGAGGTTTCATTCATTACCAAAGCGTTGGCGGCAGTTCTTCAGCTTGCGGTAACAATGGACTACTCAATCTTCCTGTGGCACAGCTATGAAGAACAAAAGGGCATTTGTGAAAACCACAAGCAGGCAATGGCTGTTGCAATTCACGAAACCGTCCGTTCAGTAATCGGAAGTTCAATCACAACGGTTGCAGGCTTTATCGCACTTTGCTTTATGACATTCACACTTGGTCTTGACCTCGGTATTGTAATGGCAAAGGGTGTTATCCTCGGTGTTATCTCATGTGTAACGGTTCTTCCGTCGCTCATTCTTGTTCTTGATAAGCCTCTTGAAAAGACAATGCACAAGTCGCTTATTCCGTCAACAAAGAAGCTTGCAACAGGACTTGTTAAAATTTTCCCCGTATTTCTCGTAATGTTTGCGGCTCTTATTTATCCGTTCTATTCGGCATACAGCCAGACGAACAATGAGATTTACTACGATTTGTCGGAAAGTCTTCCCGAAGATATGGCAAATGTAATTGCCAACACAAAGCTTAAAGATAAATTCGGTGTCGGTACAACACATATGGTTCTTGTTGATTCTTCGCTTTCTGCAAAGGATGCAAGAAATATGACAAACGAGCTTGAAAAGGTTGACGGCGTAAAATATGTTCTCGGTCTTGAAAGCGTTGTAGGTTCGCTTGTTCCGGAAGAGGTTCTTCCCGATTCAATCACAAGCGTTCTCAAAAATGATAAATGGGAGCTTATGATTATCAACTCTGAGTACAAAACAGCCACAGATCCTATGGCAAAGCAGATTGACGAGTTGAATAAAATCATTACAAAGTATGACAAGAACGGACTTCTCATCGGTGAAGCCGCTTGTACAAACGACCTTGTAAACATCACGACAGTTGACTTTCAGGTTGTAAATGCAATTTCTATTGTTGCAATCTTTATTATCATTGCGATTGTTGAAAAGAGTATCACACTTCCGATTATTCTTGTTGCGGTTATTGAGCTTGCTATCTTTATCAACCTCGGTATTCCGCATCTTATGGGCGAGTCGCTCCCGTTCATCACACCTATCTGTATAAGTACAATTCAGCTTGGCGCAACGGTTGACTACGCAATTTTGATGACGACACGATATAAGAAGGAAAGGTATCTCGGAAACGATAAACGCACCTCGGTTATTACGGCTCTTGAAACTTCAATTCCGTCAATTATCGTTAGTGCAATGGGACTCTTTGCCGCTACAATCGGCGTCGCATTCTACTCGGATGTTGACCTTATTTCATCAATCTGTAAGCTCCTTGCAAGAGGCGCTGTCATCAGTATGTTCTGCGTAACGCTTATTTTGCCGGCAATGTTTATGCTGTTCGACAAGGTAATTGCAAAGACAACTCTCGGTTTTAAGCCGAAAAAAACATCAATTTCGGAGGCTGCTGTATAATGAAAAAGACTAACAAAAATAATAATCATAAATTTTTAAGCAAAAACTATATCAAGGGTGCTATTTCAGGTGCGCTTGCACTCACAATTCTTTGCAGCGGAGTAGGTGTTGCCGCTTATTCCGCCGGTGCAGACAATACTGCACAGGCTCTCGGTGTTCAGACAGAAAGTACGGTTGAGGCTGTTAAAAAGGCAAGCACAACTAAAGAGGCTCTCAAAAAGCTCAGCAAAAATGAAACCGTTTATGTTATTGCCGATGCAAGCGGTGCGGCTAAGAAAATCATTGTAAGCGACTGGCTCAAGGGTGTAGATACAAAAGGCAAGGTAAAGGATGTTTCAAACCTCAAGGATGTTAAAAATGTTAAGGGTGACGAAACATACACGGTAAACGAAGACAATGCTTATGAGTGGGCTGCAAATGGCGATGACATCTACTATCAGGGAACAGGCACAACCGAACTTCCCGTAAAGCTCAAATTAAGCTACAAGCTCAACGGCAAAACTGTTTCTGCAGATGAAATTGCCGGCAAGAGCGGTAAGGTTACAATCCGCATTGACTATGAAAATACACAGAAGGAAAAGGTTAAGATTAACGGCAAGACAAAAGAAGTTAATGTTCCGTTCCTTATGCTTTCGGGTATGATTCTTGACGATGACAAATTTAAAAATGTTGAGGTTTCAAACGGCAAGGCTATCAATGACGGTACAAGAACAATCGTTGCCGGTTTTGCTCTTCCGGGTATGCAGGACAGCCTTGATATTGACAAGGATGAAATGGAAATCCCTGATTATGTTGAAATCACAGCAGATACAACCGATTTTGAGCTTTCAACAACAATGACAGTTGCAATGAACGATATTTTCAACGATGTTGATTTTTCAAAGGTTGACGATAAGGTTGACGAGCTTAAGGATTCTCTTGATGAACTCGAGGACGCCGCAGAACAGCTTGTTGACGGTTCTTCACAGCTTTATGACGGTATCGGCACACTTCTTGACAAGTCAGGCACACTCATTGAAGGTATTGACAAGCTTTATGACGGTGCGGAACAGGTAAACAGCGGTGCCAAAAAACTTGACAGCGGTGCAGACGGTCTTTCAAGCGGCGCAAAAACGCTTGATGACGGTGCGTCAAAGCTCAAAAACGGTGCGTCACAGCTTGACAGCGGTGCATCACAGCTTGACAGCGGTCTTGCAACACTTGCAGGCGGTGCGTCACAGGTTGACAACGGTGCGGCAAGTCTCAGCAGTTATGTTGCAACACTTGCGGGCGGTCTCGGCAAGCTTTCATCCAAGAGCGCAACTCTAAACGGCGGTGCAGAACAGGTGTTTAACACACTTCTTTCAACTGCCGACACTCAGATTGCCGCCGCAGGTCTTACAGCCGACAAGCTTACAATTAAAAACTATGACAGCGTTCTTGAAGGACTTATTTCATCACTCAGCGATGAAAATGCTCAGAAGCTCGCTTACAATACAGCACTTGAAACAGTAACGGCAACTGTAAACAGCCAGAAGGATGTTATCAGAACTGCCGTTGAGGCAACAGTAAGAAAGTCTGTTACGGAACAGGTTCTCGCAGCCGCAGGTCTTGGTATGACGGCAGATCAGTATGATGCCGCTGTTGCCGCAGGTCAGGTCAGCGAAGAAGTTCAGGCTCAGGTTTCTACTGCAGTTGCTACACAGATGAGTACATCTGCGGTTCAGGCTGCAATTGACAGCAACACAGAGGCACAGATTCAGAGCCTTATCGAAACAAATATGAACAGCGAAGAGGTTCAGAGTCAGATTCAGGCAGGTGTTGCAAAAGCTCAGGCAGGCAGAAAGTCACTTCAGGCTCTCAAAACTCAGCTTGACAGCTACAACACATTCTATCAGGGTGTGCTTTCATACACAGCAGGTGTTGATCAGGCTAACGAGGGCGCTCAGCAGATTCTTGCCGGCACATATACACTCAAGGACGGCACAGGTTCACTTGTAAGCGGTGCCGGTCAGCTCAAGAACGGTTCTTCAAGTCTTAAGAGCGGTACAAGCGAACTCAAGAGCGGTACTTCAACCCTCAAGGATGGTACATCAAGCCTTAAAAGCGGTGTAAAGACTCTCAAAAACGGCACAAGCTCACTTTCGGACGGTACAAAGAGCCTCTTCGAGGGCGTTGGTACTCTCAAGGACGGCAGTGCAGCACTTGTTGACGGCGTTAAACAGCTCAATGACGGTGCAATGACATTGTCCAAGGGTATGAAGAAGTTCAAAGAGGAGGGCATTGACAGCATTGTTGATGCCGCAAACGGTGATGTCCGGGATATCATCGACCGTTTCAAGGCTGTTCAGAAAGCATCAAAGAAGTACAACAACTACAGCGGTATTTCCGATGATATGGACGGTAAGGTTGACTTCATCTACAAGACCGATTCAATCGAGAAAAAGTAACTCAATATATTCAACAGCAAGACGAAAGGCTTATTTCCCTAACCCTTTCATACACAATATAAAAAGCAGTTATGTTGTTTGGCATGGCTGCTTTTTGCTTTGTATGATGTTTTTTGTGAATTTCAAAACTTGAAAAAATTACAAATAATAAAACGAATTTCACCGCAAACAATACTATTGCGGCGATGAAAACGGGATGCCGAAACGCCGCTTTATTAATAAATTTAACGAGATTTAAAAGTTTTGAAAAGGAGAAAACAAATTATGTCAAGCAATAACAATCAGATTAATGTACCTCAGGCAAAGGAAGCCATGGAACGCTTTAAGATGGAATGTGCCAACGAAGTAGGCGTAAACCTCAAACAGGGATATAACGGCGACATTTCTGCAAGAGAAGCAGGTTCTGTAGGCGGTCAGATGGTTAAAAAGATGTTACCCGTACGAAATAAGTCTTACATACGCAATAACCGCAATGTAGAGGGACACCGTCAGGAGGTTACGTATCAGGTAAGAGTAACCTACTGAAAACAGCTTACCTATCGCATTTTTCAAGATTTATAAAGTAATAAACACCACTCCCCGAAAGGCAGAAATCACCCCAAGCTTTTCGGGGATATTGCTTTAAAATCAGACAGCAAATTAAAAACTTTAGTGTGATTTAATTCTAATCGCTTGATATTATTTTTGATTGCGAATATAATAAAAATATAAACCGTCAGATTATTGGAGAGATTGTAATGACATATGAAGAAATTAAAAATATAATATCACAGGGCGAAGGGGTGAATATTGAGTTTAAGAAATCCACAACCGATATTACTAAAGATGTTTATGAAACGGTTTGTGCTTTCTCAAACCGTGAAGGCGGACATATCCTGCTCGGTGTTAAAGATGACGGTACGGTTATCGGAGTGGACAGAAACCGTGCAGAGAGAATCAGGAGCGATTTTGTTACTTCAATCAATAATCCGAATAAAATGTATCCTCCGCTTTACCTGATGATCGAAAATATTGAATATGATGATAAGCTGATTATTTATATTTTTGTTCCCGAGAGTACGCAAGTTTGCCGTTGCGGCGGCAGGATTTTTGACAGAAACAACGATTCGGATATAGACATAACTAATTCAGGAGATTTAGTATTTAAGCTGTATTCAAAAAAGCAGGGAACATATTTTGTAAATAAAGTTTTCACTTGCTTTACAATGGCTGACCTGCGTTCCGATATAATTGACAGAGCAAGAAGACTGTCAAGACTGAGAAATAAAAATCATCCGTGGCTTACTATGACTGATGAAGAAATACTGCGCAGTTCAGGCTTGATTCTTAAAGACAGTGAAAAAGGCGTTGACGGACTGACACTTGCGGCGATACTTCTTTTTGGTAAGGATGAAACTATAATGGCGGCTTTGCCGCAACACAAAACAGATGCGATTTTCAGAACCAAAAATACAGACAGATATGATGACCGTGATGTTATTATTACGAATTTATTTGATACCTTTGACAGGCTTATGGAATTTGGCAAAAAGCATCTGAATGATCCGTTTATTCTTGAGGGAGTACAAGCTGTAAGTGCAAGAGATGCAATTTTAAGAGAAATTTTTTCAAACAGCCTTGCACATCGTGATTATTCTACAGGCTATGTAGCAAAATTTGTTATTGAGAAAGACAGGATGTACACAGAAAACGGAAATCTGTCTCACGGTCATGGTGAGTTGAAACTCGACAGGTTTGAACCGTTTTCTAAGAACCCGCCCATTGCAAAGGTGTTTAGAGAGGTGTCGCTTGCCGATGAGCTCGGATCGGGTATGCGAAATACTTATAAATACACAAAGATGTACTCAGGCGGAGTTCCTGAATTTATCGAGGGTGATGTATTTAAGACAATAATTCCTCTATCCTCTGCGGCAACGAGTATGGTGGGACCTGATGGCAACCAAGATACCCCACAAGATAACCTACAAGACAACCTACAAGACAACCTACAAGAAAAGGTAATTCAAGTTGTATATGAGAAAATAATTGAATTCTGTATTGAACCAAAAAGTAAAAGAGAAATTGTTGAGCATTTTGGCTTGAAGGATATCCGGGAATTTACAAACAGATATATTAAACCACTGCTTGAAAGCGGAAAACTAAAAATGACTATACCGGATAAACCCACAAGCCGATATCAAAAATATGTGACTAAAAAGTAAAACATAGTTTTTAGTAATTATAATTTGCCGAGCAAGAGAGTAATATTGCTTGGCAAATTTATATTTATCAAAGAATTTTTGAAAAAATTTAAAATTTCCCTGATTTTGTCCGGATCTTGTCACAGTCGGTTTGTTATGATATAGACACAATATAGAAACAATCGAAAGGGGAAAAGAGAATGACTTATTATTTCGTAAGATTTTTTGTCAATTGGGATGGACTCATTTATTAAGATAAAAACACAACGAAATACGAATGTTACAATAGATGAGGATTTGTAAATCAAAGGTCGGGTAATTCACAACGGATACCCGACCTTATTTTATGCGGAATTATGATAAACTGCGTTGTTTATCTTGAAAACTCTCTAAAAATACCTATAATTAAAGTATAGAATAAATCAGGTGCAGAGTTATGGATAAATTTGATGTTTTAAGAAAATACTTCGGATATTCCTCGTTCAGAAAAGGTCAGGAAGAAATGGTTGATTGCCTGTTGTCGGGCAGGGATGCTCTCGGCATAATGCCGACGGGTGCAGGCAAGTCTATATGCTATCAGGTTCCTGCAATTATGTTTGGCGGTGTTACGATTGTTGTTTCTCCGTTGATTTCATTGATGAAGGATCAAGTAAATGCTCTTGTTCAGCAGGGCGTGAAGGCGGCTTATATCAACAGCTCATTAACCGATACACAATATGACAAGGTGTTGAAAAATGCGGCTTTGGGAATTTATAAAATAATTTATGTCGCACCCGAACGGCTGGAGTCAGTTTCATTAATTTATGCAGAAGAATAAAAATTTCAATGGTCGCCGTTGATGAGTCGCACTGCGTTTCGCAGTGGGGACAGGATTTCCGTCCGAGCTATCTTAATATTAACAAATTCATTTCTATGCTCCCGAATCGTCCAATAATCGGAGCTTTTACGGCAACCGCTACGGATGAAGTAAAAAAGGATATTATAAACATTTTACAGCTTGAAGATCCTGCCGTTGTAACTACGGGCTTTGACAGACCGAATCTGTTTTTCTCCGTTTTAAGACCTGCCAAAAAGGATAACAGGCTTATTGAACTGATAAAAGAACGCAGGGACAAGTCGGGAATTATCTATTGTTCAACGAGAAAAAAGGTCGAGAGCGTTTGCGATTTGCTTATCAAAAACGGCTTTCCGGCAACACGCTATCACGCAGGCTTGAGCGACGAGGAGCGTGTTAAGAATCAGGACGATTTTGTCTATGACCGCAAACCGGTTATGGTTGCGACAAATGCGTTCGGAATGGGCATAGATAAGTCGAATGTATCATATGTAATTCATTACAATATGCCGAAGAATATCGAAAGCTATTATCAGGAGGCAGAGCAGGACGTGACGGTCAGGAGGCAGATTGTATTTTGCTTTACGGAGCAGTAGATGTGCAGACCTGTCGATACTTTATCTAAAACACCGAGCCGAATCCGCAGCTTACACCTGAGCAGAACGAGATGTTCAAGAAGAGGGAGGAAGAACGTTTAAAGCATATGATTTTCTATTGCAGGACAAGCGACTGCCTGCGTAATTATATGCTCAGATATTTCGGAGATGAAGCAGAGGAAAACTGCGGAAAATGCTCAAACTGCCTGACAAAATTTGAAACGGTAGATGTTACGATTGAAGCGCAGAAAATTCTATCCTGTATCATCAGAACAGGACAAAAATTCGGCGCAACAATAATTTCTGATGTCCTGAGAGGAAAAACAAATGACAGAATAACAAGCTTCGGACTTGACAGGCAATCGACCTTTGGCATAATGAAGGATTCAAAGCCGACAGAAATCAGGTACATAATCGAAAAGCTGGAAGAACAGGGATATATCATATCAGTAGGAGCAGGCAAGCCGATACTCAGAGTAACGGAAATGAGCTATCCCGTGCTCAAGGGCAAAGCTAAAGTAAAGGTCAAGAAAACTGTCAGAATTAAAACCGAAGAGAAAACTGTCGAGGAAACAGTTAATATTTCTCTGTTTGATACTCTTAAGCAAATCAGGTACGAGATTGCAAGCAAAAAGGGTGTTCCTGCATTTCTGATTTTTTCGGACGCATCACTTATGGATATGTGCAGAAAACTGCCCGTAACACCCGAAGAATTTTTATCAGTCAACGGTGTAGGCGACAACAAGCTGAAGCAATACGGCGACCGTCTTATATCAGCAATTGCCGAGTATAAAGCAACAGGTGTTGAAAATACAGACGAACAAGATAGTCAAAACAACATCGAAAAAACACAAGAAAGCGAAGTTAATTATGCCTATAAACCTTGGTCGGAAAAGGAAGTAGAAAAATTAAGATTTGAATACGAAGTAGGAATCCCGGTAGACAAAATCGCCAAAAACCACGGCAGAACAAACGAAGATGTCAGAAGCAGACTCAAAAAAGAAGGATTAATTGAAGAATAGCTGTGGCTAATTTGATATTCTTTTATTATTAAACAATCTGAAAGAGGTTAGTTATATGAATTCTTTTGCAATACTTAAGGGAGAAAAATACACATATGTAAACAGAATTAAAAACATCATAACTAACGAAACTGCCGTACTCTGCAAGGATGAGTGCGACAATTTTTGTTTTTGCAGTATTGATGAATGGGTTAATAATAGAGCCGTTGAAATCAATACCGCAGATAAAACACAAGTTAATAAATACAGCACTCCGCAACAGAAAATCGAACTGTTCAAATCTTTATTCTGCGGTAGAACTGATGTTCACGCAAAGAGATATTATAATACAAAAACCGGTAAAGGCGGATATGTGCCTGCTTGCAGTAATGAGTGGGTGAATTTTGTATGCGATAAGAAGAAATATACCTGCTCAAAATGTCCAAACCGCAGTTTTATTGAAATAAATGATAGGGTTATTTACACAATCACCTAAAAGGCGATAATGAATTCTGCCGTGATGTAGTGGGAATCTATCCAATGTTGCCTGACGAAACAACAAAATTTCTTGCAATCGACTTTGACGAGGAAAGCTGGCAGGAGGATGTAACTGCTGTTCGTAAAATTTGCAGAGAACATAATATCCCTGTAAGTGTTGAGCGTTCACGTTCGGGAAACGGTGCGCATATGTGGTTCTTTTTTGAAGAAGCAGTTCCGGCATCTACTGCAAGAAAATTCGGAAGCGGATTGCTTACAAAAGCTATGGAAAGCCGACACGAAATTAAACTTGATTCTTATGACAGAATGTTCCCAAATCAGGATACTATGCCAAAAGGCGGATTTGGAAATCTGATCGCCCTTCCGTTACAGGGTAGAGCAAGAAAAAGTAAAAACAGTGAATTTGTTGATGACAATTTTATATCCTACCCCGACCAATGGGAGTATCTGTATAATATAAAAAAATCACTGCAAATGAGATTGAGGAATATACAAAACTGTTATGCGACAATTGTGATTTGGGCGAATTAGTATCTGCAGATGAAAAGCCGTGGGAGAAAAAGCCGGAACAAAATATTACCCCAATGGATTTTTCGGGAACAGTTGAAATGGTAAAGGCTAATATGTTTTTTATTAAAAAGAAAGGCATATCGCAATATGCACTCAACAAAATAAAAAGGCTTGGTGCGTTTAAAAATCCTGACTTTTATAAATCACAGGCGATGCGACTGCCGATATACAACAAGCCCAGAATAATTGATACAACCGAAGAAACGGATAAATTCCTTTGTATTCCGAGAGGTTGCGAAGAGAGTCTTTTGGCTTTGCTTGATAACGCAGGGGCAGAATATATAATTGAAGATAAAAGGAATATTGGCTCGCCAGTAAATCTAAAGTTCAAGGGTGAATTATATGCAGAACAGCAGTCAGCGGTCAATGAAATGCTGAAATATGAAAACGGCGTTTTCTCTGCTACAACTGCATTCGGCAAAACCGTTGTAGCTTCATATATCATAGCCCTGAGAAGTGTAAATACATTGATTCTTGTTCATTCTGCCGCCTTGCTTGAACAGTGGGAAAAGTCATTATCTCAATTTTTGACTTTTGAAGATAAACTCCCGCAACAGCCAACAACAAGAGGAAGAAAAAAGAAAATTTCTCATATTGGTTTGCTCGGTTCTGGAAAGAATACTCTTAACGGGAAAGTCGATATTGCAATTATGCAATCTTCGATAAAGGACAATGAAGTCAAGGAGTTTGTCAAGGATTACGGTATGGTGATAGTTGACGAGTGTCATCATGTTTCAGCATTCAGTTTTGAAAAAATCCTGAAAACAGTCAATGCAAAATATGTTTACGGGCTTACAGCAACACCGGTCAGACAGGATGGACATCATCCGATTATTTTTATGCAAGCTATAATTATTTAGAAGAAAACGCAATGAGATTTATAAGCGAAAGCGTGGCAGGAAAACTATCTGATACATATAATTAAGATATATTTAAATGTTACATTAAATATTTTACTCTTAAAATAAAGGTATACAAAAATTAGTAGATTTATCAACATAAAATGTTGAAATTCGTTGAAAGTGATAAAAAATAATGTTATACTAATAATATATTTGTTATCAGGAGATGGCTTTTATGGATAATTTTACTTGGATAGATTTTTATGTGGAATTTGCGGATAAACTCCGTGCCTATGTCGATGATAGAAAAATTCTGATTAATAAGATAATTTATATTTTTGATTCGATTAATATGAAATTACCAACTTTAGAAAAAGATAATAATATATTTGACATTGATCCATTTACGATATTTGGATTGTTTAATAAGCATATTACAAATGAAAACCGCATTAATCTTTTAAATGCTTTTGCAAAAGAATTTTCTGTCAAAGCGGTTTTTCCTAAAAATTTTGATGGCGTTCCTCTATTGAATAATCAAAGATCAACATATTATTGGTTTATGGGTGAACGAGGAGAATATGACATTGATAATCTCTGGAAAGTTTTTTTAGCTGCATTGGATTATGCGGACACAAATTCTGAAGAAAATAAAAGTCTTTTTGTAAAATACTATGATATGGCTATTAAGCAAAAAGGTGTCAAATGGAATCTTACAATGGGGCTGTATTGGATTCGTCCATTCAATTTTTTGAATCTTGACAGTAAAAACAGAAATTACATTTGTAAGGATAAAAGTGTTTCTGATAATTTTTTGTCAGTTTTTCCTAAGCTGGCAAATGGAGTTGTCCCGGATGGAACAGCGTATCTTAATTTGATTGAAAAAGCAAAGGAATTATTTAGTTCTAATGAATATCCATATAAAAGCTTTCCTGAGTTTTCTTATTTTATTTATTGTATTGATGATAAATTGTATAATGAAAAAGAAAAAATTTCCGATGCAGAATTCATAAAATGGTTTAAGCCTATTATTGAAGCGTTGAAAGAAATTGGAGGTTCAGGAACTCCCCGAGAGGTCAGAGAGAGAATTGCAGTTGATTTGAATTTATCTGAAGAAGAATTGGCTGAAACCAGAGGAAAGACAAAAACGAAAAAATTTGATAACAATGTAGCGTTTGCCAGAAATTATCTTGTATATGAAGGTATGATTGATAAAAGTGAGCGAGGAAAATGGCCATTAACTGAGCTTGGTGCAAAAATTAAGATGACAGATGAACTTGCACAGAGAATTTTTAAAAAGTGGGTTAAGATAACTGCGGCTAAAAGAAACGGAAAACCTGTTCCGAAAATAGATTTAACCCCTTATTATGTTTTTGAAAATCAATTGGAAGAATACAACGAAGAAAAATTTTTATCCGAAGTCTATATGGATAAGGATAAATATATTTCACTTGTATCTTTGCTTAAACACAAGAAAAATATAATCCTGCAAGGTGCACCAGGTGTTGGTAAAACATTTGCGGCAAAACGACTTGCATATTCAATTATTGGGTGCATAGACGATAGTAAAATCAAATTTGTTCAATTTCATCAGAACTATACTTATGAAGATTTCATTATGGGATATAAACCCGATGGAAACGGATTTGAATTGAAAAAAGGTATATTTTATGAATTTTGCAAAACAGCAGAAAATGACAGAAATCATAAATATTTCTTTATAATCGATGAAATAAACAGAGGTAATATGAGCAAAATTTTCGGTGAGCTTTTTATGGCGATAGAAAACGATTATCGGGATAAGCCTGTTGTTCTTGCTTATAATGGCAAGGATTTTGTTGTTCCGAGTAATCTGTATATTATCGGTATGATGAATACAGCTGACAGGAGTCTTGCAATGATTGACTATGCTCTTCGCAGAAGATTCAGCTTTGTTGAAATGGAGCCTGCCTTTGACTCTGAAAGTTTTAAGGAGTATCAAGCTTCATTAAGCAGTCCGGCATTTGACAATATTATAGATTTAATCATTAAATTAAATGACGATATAAAGGATGATGATTCTCTTGGTTCCGGATTCAGAATTGGTCATAGCTATTTTTGCAATTTGGTTCCTGTAGGTAATATGACAGATAATAAAACTGAGTGTACAGACAAAGTGCTTTCTGAAATAATAGAGTATGACATCATTCCGACAATTTCAGAGTACTGGTTTGATAATGAATCAAAAAGTAATGAGTGGAAAGAAAAATTGCGTGGTGTTATTGGTTGACTAAGGATAAAACAATATTAATAAAAAATATCTATTATATGCTTACCTATGCTTTTCAAGAACTTCGTAAAAATAATTATGAGTATATAGCATCAGAACCATTTGATAATATTCACGATATGTTTGCAGCTATTCTTGTAAAAGGTGTTTCAAAACAACTAAAACAAGGCTTGTATAGAGAGTACATATTAATTAATGAGAATCTTGTATCTATGCGTGGTAAGCTTGATATTAACGGAACGATTCGCAATAAAATTCAGAACAGTAATCAGCTTTGCTGTGAATATGATGAACTTTCGGAAAATAATATTTTAAATCAGATTCTTAAGACCACAATGAATATCCTTGTTGCACACAATACTGTTAAGCCTGAACATAAGAGAGAGCTAAAAAAGTTGTTATTGTTTTTTGACAATGTTGATATGGTTCCTTTGAAATTTGTTAATTGGAATACTTTATGTTTCAGGAGTAATAATCAAAGTTATGAAATGCTGATGTATATTTGCTATTTTGTTATGAATTCCCAACTGATGACTACAGAATCCGGCGAATATAGAATGATGTCTTTTAAAGAAGACTTAATGTCAAGATTGTATGAGAAATTTGTTCTTGAATATTACAGACAGCATTTTAGAGATACTTTTTATGTATCGTCAAAACAAATTCATTGGAATATTGAAGACGATTTGGGAATTCCGTTTTTGCCTCAAATGCAGTCTGATATTATGCTGATAAACAAAGCAAACGATAAAACTTTAATTATTGACACAAAATATTATTCTCATATTATGCAGACAAATTATGATACAAAATCATATCATTCAAATAATATGTATCAGATTTTTACCTATGTGAAAAATTATGATAAGAATAATACGGGAAATGTTTCCGGAATATTGCTTTATGCAAAAACAGATGAAACTGTCCTGCCTGATGAAAAGCCCTTTAAAATAGGCAGAAATAATTTTAGTGTAAAAACTCTTGATTTAAATACAGAATTTTCTGAGATATCAAATCGACTCAATGAAATTATAAAATTTATCTAGCAGAAATCTGACTGCGACAAAATGTATCCTCAATTAATAACATATAGGATGCTGACATCAAGTTATGGTAATGAAAAATTCACTTAAGGAGGAAATAATAATGCCAAAGGTGAAAACGGAATATGAAGTTGAGAAATTGTTTATTGAACGCCTTTGTGAAATAGGATATGAATACATTGAATTGAAAAACTATGATGAAGTTCTTGAAAACTTTCGTGAACAGATAGCACTGTTTAATAAAGAGAAACTGATTGAGAAAAAAGGAGAAGCGTATCTGACAGATTCTGAGTTTTCCAGATTACTTACATATATAGATAATCATACTGTATATGAATCGGCAAAGATTCTGCGAGATCAGTATGTTCTTTTACTGGATAATAACGAAACAGTGTACATTGATTTTTTGAGCGATGATTCTACACGAAATATTTTTCAAGTTACACATCAAGTGACAATGGATCCGGCTCATAAGGATGATGTGGTATATAAAAATCGCTATGATGTGACAGTAATCATTAATGGATTGCCGCTAATTCAGATAGAGCTGAAACGACCGGGTGTTGAAATAAATGAAGCCATTAATCAAATAAACCGATATCGTAAGTTTTCATTCAAGGGTATTTTTAGGTATTTACAGCTTTTCGTGGTTTCTAACAGTGTTCAGACAAAATATTTTTCAAATGAAAATGAAATGGCAGGCGGAGAATATAATCCAATCCTGAAAAGCTTGGTTTTCTTCTGGACAGATGAATATAACGAACGAATCAATAAGCTCTTTGAATTTACAGGTGACTTTTTTAGAAAGGTTGCCGTTATTGATATGCTCTTGAAATATATGGTTGTAAAAATAACCGAGCCGGTTCTTATGGTTATGCGGCCATATCAGATATATGCTGTAAAAGCGGCAATGAAAAGAGTGTTGGAAGCAAACCGAGACGGATATGTATTTGCCTGTACAGGTTCGGGTAAGACGCTGACAAGCTTTAAACTTGCCCAGTTACTTCGGAATGAAAATAGGGTAGAAAAAGTAATCTTTCTGATTGATAGAAAGGATTTGGATGACCAGACCATTGACGAATATAACAGCTTTGAAAAAGATTGTGTTGACAGAACAGATAAAACATCGATCCTTATTAAACAACTCAAAGAAAAAGATAGAAAGCTGATTGTTACCACAATTCAGAAGCTCGCTATTGCTGTGCGTAATTCTAAATATTCAGCACTTATGGATTCTTACCGGACACAAAAGGTCGTTTTCATAATAGACGAATGTCATAGAAGTCAGTTTGGAAAGATGCACGCCGATATCAAAAAACATTTTACCAATGCAAACTATATCGGATTCACCGGCACACCTATTTTTGAGGCAAATAAAGGTGCTGACGGTCGTACAACAGCGGATATTTTCAATGCAGGGAAGATGGATGCTTGTTTACATAAGTATATGATAAAAGACGCTATAGCTGACGGAAATGTTCTTCGTTTTTCTGTTGAATATCAAAGAACCATATGGGCAAATAAGATTTCGCATAAGGGTATTAATCCGGAATATATTGATAATCCTGAGTATTGCCGTCAGCATAATATTGACATAAATGAGCTTTACCATGATGAAGAGAGAATTGAAAAAATAGCTCAGCATATTATGGAGCATCATGAGCAGCATGTTCATCCGCAGGGCAAGGATATTTATACGGCACTATTTGCAGTCGATAAAATACCGACTCTGGGAAAATACTATGATTATTTTAAAAAGATTAACGAAGAACGTCCTGAAAATCAACGACTTCGTATTGCTGCAATATTCAGTTATGGTGCAAATGAAGATATGGATGAAGGGGGAGATGAGCATTCACGTGAACTGCTAGACCGCATTATGTCAGACTATAACAAAATGTTTGATACAGCATTTACAACTGATACATTCGATGCATATCGTAAAGATATTTCCAAACGTATGAAACAGAAGGATTTGCCGCAGATTGATATTCTTCTTGTTGTAAATATGTTCCTTACAGGTTTTGATGCAAAACCTTGTAATACATTGTATCTGGATAAAAATTTGGTATGGCATACTTTGGTTCAGGCTTACAGCCGTACAAACCGTGTTGATAAGGTAACAAAACAGTTCGGTCAGATTGTAACATACAGAAATATCAAGAAAGCACAGGATGATGCTCTCCGTCTGTTCTCGGGTGATGGTGATCCGAATGAATACCTGCTTCAGAATTATGAATACTATGTGAATCAGTGGCTGAATCAGGTGCCAATATTGCGCAAAGTTGCGAGAACACCGGAAGAAGCCGGAAATCTGAAAAGTGAAGACACAATTCGAATGTTTATTTTGGCATTCCGACGTTTGTCGCAGACACTGGCTACATTAAAGACGTTTTCAAAATTTGATTGGAACGATCTTGCGGTTGCGTTGGATGAAGATGAATACGAAGAATTCAAAAGCTGGTATCTGTACTTTTATGACCAGACCAAACACAGAACCCCAAATGGAAAAATACCTGTTCCTGTAGATGTTGATTTTGATATCGAACTTGTCAGAACTGACAGAATTAATGTTGTCTATATATTGAACCTTTTAAAAAATGTGCATAAGGATAGCACTCCCGAGGAAAAACGGCGAGATGTAGATTTGATTTTAAGGGAAATTGAAAGATCCGATAATGAATCTATGCGTTTCAAAAAAGATTTGATGATAGCGTTCATTCAAACGAGATTTTTCGATTTGTCTCCTGATGCCGATATTCAGAAAGAATACGAGCAATACGAGAGAGATTCATTGAATTCAGAGATAGAAGAATTTGCTTATACAAATAATCTGGATGAGGGAATCGTGTTTGATCTTTTTTCTGAATACAGCTTCAATGGTTATATTACGGATGAGGAAATTCGTAATAAGGTGAGTTGTTTGAATCTTGGACTACTCAAATTGACTTTATTAATTGAAGATTTAAAGGAATTTATTGTTGAAACCTATAGAAAATACAAGGCAGAGGGAGAATAATTATGACGGAGAAAAATACATATCAGAGTCAGGCAAATGAGCTTTCAAATAAATTATGGGCAATTGCTAATGATCTTCGCGGAAATATGGATTCCAGTAAGTTTAAAAATTATATTTTGGGTATTATTTTCTATAGATATTTGTCAGAGCGAACAGAGTCATATATGAATGATTTACTTAAGAACGATGGAATCACATATGAGGAAGCTTATGCGGATGAGAAATTTCGATCAACAGTAGAGAAATGGTCAGTGAATAGTCTTGGTTATATTATGAAACCACAGTACCTTTACAGGAATCTGATAGACAAGATTAACAAGCGTTCTTTTTCGGTTGAAGATTTTGAAAAAGCAATCAGCGAATTGACCGGTTCTACCATGGGTCAAGAATCTGAACCGGATTTTACAGGGCTTTTTAATGATATGAAACTGCAAGACCCGGATTTGGGAGACGCTGTATCCGAGCGTACAGAACTTATTTCAAAGGTTATGTCACGTATTGCTGACATTGATTTTATGTTAAATGAATCACAGTTTGATGTTCTTGGCACAGCGTATATGATTTTGATTGGTTTATTTGCTTCAGATGCCGGAAAAAAAGGCGGAGAATTTTTTACACCCACGGGTCCGAGCAAACTCTGTGCAATTCTTGCGACAATCGGACTGGATGAAGCAAAAACGGTAGGAGATTGTACCTGTGGTTCAGCTTCTATGCTGTTGGAAGTTAAGAAGCACCTGAGCAGCGGCAAAGTAGGACATTTCTACGGACAGGAAAATAATGCCAGTACATACAACCTTGCTCGTATGAATATGCTGATGCACGACATAGAATATCAGCGGTTTGATATCTATAAGGGAGATACTTTGAAAAATGACTGCTATGGCGATGTGAAGATGACGGTTCAGGTTTGCAATCCGCCATATTCGCTTAAATGGTCGGCGGACAAGTCTTTTGAGGAAGATCCTCGTTATTCCGGCGCAGGGAAGCTTGCGCCTAAAAGCCATGCGGATTTTGCATTTTTAGAGCATATGATTTACCATATGGATCCCGATGACGGTCGTATTGCAGTGCTCCTACCGCACGGCGTATTATTCAGAGGCGGAGCTGAAGAGGTAATACGAAAGTATATTGTAAAAGACTTGAATAAACTGGATGCAGTAATTGGTTTACCTGCAAACCTTTTCCACGGCACATCAATTCCGGTTTGTCTTCTGGTATTAAAATCCAAGAGAAACGGAAATTCAGGAAATATTCTTTTTATTGATGCTTCAAAAGAATTTACACCGGGAAAGAACCAAAATACGCTTGAAGATAAGCATATCGAAAAAATAGTAAATGCTTATAAGGAGCGTAAGGATATTGATAAGTTCTGTCATGTTGCATTAATGGAAGAAATTGAAGAAAACGGCTACAATATGAACATTCCCCGTTATGTTGATACATTCGAGCCGGAACCGGAAATTGATTTGAATGAAGTTGCAGCGGAAATTCGCAAACTACAGGCTGAAATCAAAGATATTGACGCACAATTAAAACCATATTTTGACGAACTGGGACTTGATTTTCCGTTTGGCGAGGAGGGCAAATAATTATGGCAAAATTATCCTCAAGTAACGGTAAAAAGGCGAATGTACCAAAGCTCCGTTTTCCTGAGTTTTCGGAGGAGTGGAAAGCAAGCAATATTGGTGAAATAAGCACTTACATTAAAGGCGCACCATTGTCTAAAGCCGATATTTCTGAAACTGGCACACCTTTTATTCTATATGGGGAACTTTATACAACATATAAAGAAGTTGCTACAGAAATAAAACGAAAAACCAATTGTATAGTTGATAAAAAATATCTCAGTAAAATTGGAGATGTTGTAATACCGACTTCAGGTGAAACACCTGAAGAAATTGCTACTGCGACTTGTGTAATGACACCTAATGTAATTCTTGCCGGAGATTTAAACATATTCCGTATAAATGATATAGATGGCAGATTTTTTAGCTATGTTATAAATCATAAAGTTAATAAAGACATTTCACGTATCGCTCAAGGAAAATCAATAGTACATATCAAAGGAGAAGAAATCTCTAAAATACAAATAAAATATCCGTCTGACGAAGAGCAACAAAAAATATTGTCTTTTATTAAACTATTGAGTTTAAAAATAGAGAAACAAGAACAGTTAATAGATAAACTCAAGAAGTATAAAAGAGGTGTTATACAGCACATTTTTCGCAGTCATGCAAAAACTGATGAAAAATCAAAATGGACTTATGTACGCTTAGGAGATATCTTCAAAAAAGTCTCTCGTCGGAATTCAAATGGTGAGATCAAGAATGTTATCACCAATTCTGCTGAATATGGACTTATTCCCCAGCGAGACTTTTTTGATAAAGATATTGCTGTTGATGGAAATACAACGAATTACTATGTAATTGAATATGGAGATTTTGTTTACAATCCGCGTAAATCAAGAACAGCACCATATGGACCGTGCAATCGCTATACTTTAAGGGACAAAGGTATCATCTCACCGTTATATACCTGCCTCGTGCTTCAATCTGACATTAACCCATCTTATCTTGCATGGTATTTCAAGAGTGATGCGTGGTATAGATACATATATGACAACGGATCACAAGGTGTTCGCCATGATCGAGTTTCAATGACAGATGATTTGCTCATGAGCATTCCGGTTATACTTCCAAATAAAAAAAGACAACAAAAAATAGCTGATATGCTAGATATGATTGAAAGTAAACTTCATATGGTACAACAGGAATATGAGTTTTTACTCCAAATCAAGGATGGCTGTATGCAACAGCTCTTTATATGAAGAGCTGTTGCAATAACGATGCTCTTATTTTTTCTAACCAATATAAAAGATTTTGCTCAGATGTGATTCTTCTGTTAATTTGGGAGAATATAGAACCTATCTTCTTTTGAATGTTTAAGGTGGGAACTCTAATATGTACACTCATAAAGTCCTCTGCATAAATTCTGTATTGACCATATAGACAACCTTGACGATATTTTAGTATGTTATGAATAACTTTTTTCTGTTGTATAGTTTCACTTATAAACCAAGGATCTGCATATCTTATTGAGAATATTTCATATACATCTGATATTACAGCAGCCCCATATAAGTTTAGACCAATAGAGCCGACATCAATGTTATTTGAACTGTAAATGAAGTCACCGTAATCTGTTCGTTTATACATTTTGGTAGTTACATCCTTTACTAAAAAACCGCGATCATATCGTTCACCTTTCTCGCATACACCAGATGTTGATGTAAATGCCATCAAAGGAGCATCCTCACTAGGAAGTTGTTTAACACTTTTAGGACATAAAAAATCTCCTATACGACAAGTTATCCATTTATCAGCCGAAAGTTTTACTCTCTCGGATAAAATTTCATTAATCAATCCTCTTTTATACTTCTTGAGGGATGAAATTAACTGTTCCTGTATTACTATTCTTTCATCAATTCTTTTTATAAAATCAGATACTTGTTTTTGCTCTGCATATGGGGGTAAAGACAGATTTATACTCATGTAATCCTTAAAAGATATATTTAGCAGTCCATCCATACGAGCACTTGACGAAACGAGGCGTTTGAGTTGTCTATCTATTTTTGGGTTATTGAGCAAAAAGGCTACGTAAGGAGTATATTCATTTTTATCTACCTTAAAGCAGTGATAGACATATGGAATTAGTGCTTCATCTTCAAGCAGTTCATAACAGCAACCGAACTGTTTTGCTTTTGACGCACCATGATTATAAGCTAGTTCTCCCTTCTTAAGCAGGATGTATTTTTTGAGGCTTTGACCAGCATTATATCTTGAATACTTATCGGATTGCATAATAAAGCCATTGCCAGCACTCAACATCATAATTGGTGCAGCAGATTTTGGATCGGTGCGGTTAATGAGAACGGCTATTTCACCAAGACGCGCTGATCTGTAAGGCTCTTTAAATTCTGGAAAGCGCAGTTTCGGACGCTTTTCAAGACCGTTACTTGAAGATAAGATTGGAAATAAACCACCTCATGTATAATAATTATCGGAGGTGGTCTAAATGACTGAAAATACACAATTCAAGACGCTTGTAAATACTTGGTTAATAGAAAAGAAACCAATGATTACACCGTCAACACATGCAAACTTTGTTCTTATTTCAGAGAACCATTTGATTCCATACTTTGGAAGAAAGAAGATTGGCAGTTTCACTGAGACCGACATACAAGAATTTATTTCTTACTTGTACAATAACGGTCGTCTTGATGATACCGGGGGCTTGACTGTAAAATCTATACGAGATGTAATACTTGTTTTACGGTTATCTCTCAATTATGCTTATAAAGAGCGAATTATTCCTTTGCTTAATTGGGATTTGATTGAGTATCCGAAAGATACAAGTGTTAAGAAAGTCATATCTTTGTCAAAGGAACAGGAACTCGCACTGATTCAATGCATTTATATGGATATGAATCGTAAAACAGCCGGTATCTTAATTGCCTTGTTCACCGGGTTGCGAATAGGTGAATTATGCGGTATCCAGATGAAAGATATTTCTTTGCTTGACAAAACAATAACTGTTAATAAAACAGTACAAAGAATATATGATAAAAAGAAAGGCACTACATATCTGAATATAGGTCCACCAAAGACCAAAACATCAGCAAGGGTGATCCCTATTCCGTCATTATTAATGAATATTATCAAAAAATTTTATACCGAAAATCCAAATCACTATTTTTTAACAGGAAAGGTTAAACCTACCGAGCCGAGAACCTACAGACAATTCTTTTCTCGATTCTTGAAACGAAAAGGTCTGCAACAGGTAAAATTTCATGAAATACGTCATACCTTTGCGGTCAGGGCGATAGAAATTCCGGAGTTTGATATCAAATCTCTTTCTGAAATTTTAGGACATAAAAATGTATCCTTTACGCTGAATGTTTACGGAAGTGCTAATATGCAGCAGAAAGTGAAATGTATGAATCTGCTAAATGATTTATTATGATTTTTGCTGGACTTCTGAAAACAGTTGTGATATTGTTGCTTGCTGAAAGGCGGTGCGACAATGAACACACTTGAAGATTTATATTACGGAAACTTATTCCCTCAAGAAAAATGTGCAAGACTGGATGATGAGGTCAAGGAGCTATTGAAACTGCTCAACAGGAATGAAGAAAAGCTTACGGTAACTCTGACTGAATCGCAGAAAGAAACCTTTGAAAAATACAAGGATTGCAATCGTGAAATTTCTGAAATATGTGAGCGTGAATCCTTTATTAAAGGATTCCAATTAGGAGCAAGGATAATAATTGAAGTGATAAGTCAAGAATAAAAATATTTTCCAAATTATATTACACCCAAAAACAGACAGGAACACATCAAAGGTGGTGCTCCTGTCTGTTTTGCTTTATTCAATATCTATAATTTTTGACGCCTGCTCAAACGAGATAATCCCATCCATACAATCATTTCTGGCTTTGATAGCGTTGTCGTGCCAATCGCAATACTGAGTATAGGTCAGATCCTTTGCAGAAGGTTTCTTTTCCAAGCTTAACGCCCGTTCGTAACGCTTATACATTCTCTGATTGACTTTTTCAAAGAGGATTTCTATATCGGACTTCGAGAAAAGTTTTGGTGCAAAAACTCTGCATGTGGTTGCTCCGTCACCGAGGGTATTTCCACAGTACTTATTTTTCTTTTTGGTTTTCGTTTTAAAATATCTTCCACAAAGCCGGCATTTCGATATGTTCGGCTTTAGCCTTACAAAGTGCAACAGAAGAAATTTATAATAGTCATCTGGATACTGAAATTGATATTCCGTTTCAATAGAATTTTTCTTCTCGTTATAGCTGTATTTTATATTGCAATCAAAATTGCTGAGAAAGCTAAAACTATCGTCAAGCCCCATATCGGTATTCTCATTAATGCGATATAGAAATTTATTAATGGAGAAGTGTAGATTTGCAATATGAAGGATGGCTGTCTTAAGTTCATCACTTGCGATAAAGCCTGGACATATATCTTTCCTTGTCCAATAATCGTTGACCAACTGAACTGCGTGATTGAAAGCATCAAAATCCACGCAGTGCTTCAGTTCTTTATTTTTTATGTACTGATTTTGAAAATAATCAGTTAATTCAGCGTTGCTCAGAAAACGCTGTAGCATAATTCCTGCAAAATCAAGAACTTCGTCAACGGCAGTTGTATCAGGCAACTTTTCTGCACTGCTGTCAGTGTGAAATATTCTTTTTAAATTTCCCTCATCATCTATACGAACCGATAAATATTTTTCTTGCAACACAATGAATCTTCCTTTTGTCAAAAAGTAAACTTTTGCGTTTTTGTGAAAGTTTACTTTTTTATTTAAATATGATACTCGCTATTTTATCATTATATCATGTCGGTATAAAAATTCAAATTCTATACCAACGAAATTAAAACAAGGGAGGATTAAAAATGTTAAGAGAAAATGATTTACTGAAAACTATTGACGGTGAAACGCTTTTGAATTCGCCGTTGAACTCACCTGAGTTTATTGTATCACACCTGATTCCGCAGGGAATACATTTGCTTGGCGGTTCACCGAAGATAGGAAAGTCGTGGCTTGTGCTTTGGATGTGTCTGCAAATTGCAAACGGTAAACCTATCTGGAATTACGAAACACGTAAGGGAACAGTTTTGTATCTTGCGCTTGAGGACAGCTTTGAAAGATTGCAATCAAGACTTCTTGAAATCACAGACGAAGCTCCAAACAATCTGCACTTTGCAATATTGTCAAAAAGTATTGATGACGGCTTGAACAGGCAGATAGAAAATTTTATTGATGAACATCCGGATACAGTTTTCATTGCGATTGATACTTTGCAGAGGATAAGAAACAATGATACAAAAAGCAATCCATACGCAAGTGATTATGACGACCTGACTTTCCTGAAAGAGATTGCAAATAAAAACCATATTGCAATTTTGCTTGTGCATCATCTGAGAAAGCAGAGGGACGACGATCCTCTGAATATGCTTTCGGGTTCAACCGGTTTATCGGGAGCAGTTGATACTGTTTTTGTTTTGAGCAGACCGAAACGAACAGACAACCTTGCAACGCTGTATTGCTCTGGCAGAGATATTGAAACGATTGAAATACCGCTTGAGTTTTCAGAAAAGAGTTTCGTATGGTCAAAGCACAACGGAGAAGAAGCTACCGTTAAAATGCTTGACGAGGTTGTAGTTACCGTAGATAATTATTTCTCTTCTGCTGTTGAAAAATCTTTTAAGGGAACGGCAACCGAGCTTGCAGAGCTTATCAAAGAAAGCGACGGAACAGAAATAACACCGCCGATACTTTCTAAAAGACTTCTGAAATTTCATTCTCAGTTTTGCAGTCTGGGGTACAGCTGTGAATTTGGCAGAACTAATCAAGGGAGATTTATTAAAATTGAAAGACTTGGTGACGGCAGTGACATTAGTGACGGTAAATATGATACAAAGCCAAGTGTCAATCCTTCCGTCACACTGTCACGCAAAGAGCCGTGTCAGCCAACGTGAGGAGATTTGTGCGATTATTTTGTAGAGGGCGAGAAAAGTACCCGACTGCGAGTAAAAATCAAAATTTGGGCGAATTTACGGCAGAAAGGAAAACGGCTTTTCAAAAGGATGTTCTAATATCAGCCCGTGATTTACAGGGTAGGTAGTTAAGCAGGAGAAAGCAAGGGGCACTGATGTATGCCCCTTGCGTACCACATCGGACGGCAGTGCCAACCGAAGATTTGGCTTGAACAAGCCGTTTTTCGATAAAACACAGTATCATTTTACAGGGGTCAAAAGGTGATACTTTTGTGGGTCGTGATTTCGGGTTTGGTGTATCGGTGTATCCCGTAATCGAAAATAATCCGATAAACAAGCCGTTTTTTCAGGAGTCAGCAAGTGTGTATCAGAATACTGGGAGGTGATTTACAATGACAGATGAAAAGCAGAGAATAAGCCTTTTTCTTGACAAGGATTTTGTGGTGAAGATGGATAAAGAAATCAAGTCGGCTGGCTTTAAATCAAGAAACGATTTCGTGGTCTATGCGGTCAATTCATATTTTGCAGACAAGCTTTTGTCAGATGAAAATTCTGTTGTCAATGAAAAGCTCGCAAAGGAAATTGCAAAGGCAAGTGAGGAACAGCAGAAAAGAATTTCAAAAGGATTGTTCCGATATGCTGTTGAGCTTGAACTTATTATGAAAATACTTGCCGAGGAAAAACATTTTTCAAAGGATAGGCTCGAAGAAATGAGAAAGGAAGCAATAAATAATGTCCGCCGTACAAGAGGCAAGGTACAGCTTGACGATTTATTTGAACGAAAAGATTATAAGTCACTGTAAATTTAACAAGCTATAATTCACTATGCAAGGTAAATTATTATTCGGAATGGAGGAACAAATGATGAATATTACATTTAAAAATTCAGCATAATGAATATGAGGAAGGAGAGATAGCAATTAATAAAAACGAATGTGAAAAGCTAAGAATGCAGATGTCAAAGGAAATATGGTTGTCTTTCTTTAACGAATATTTATTTAGAAACGGGCTGATAACGCAGGAGGAAAGACTAAAAATGAACGGAAAAATCGCATCATACATCAGCCGAATAAGAAAGTGAAAAAGCCGCCGAATGAAAATCGGCGGCTAATACATAAAATAACTTGCTTATTAACTTGCTTATTTTCTTGTGTGTTCTTTAATGTGTAACGTTTTTCTTGTATTTTCAGGTGTAATTTGTAACGTTTTTCTTAAAAATTTTGAAAATATTTCCAAAAACTAATTCTGTGTTTGATATAGATATATGAATTACTATGTGATATAATCATCATAATAAAGTGATGATACAACGAAATTGAAAATAGGGAAGTGAAGAAATGGATATTTTAAAAACGAGGGAACAGCTCAGGAGTTGCAGTATATATGACCTGCCGTTGCGTGTCACATTCTATGCCCGAGTGAGTACGGAGAAGGATGCACAGCTCAATTCGCTTGACAATCAGATCAGCTTCTACTCGAATATGATTAAGAAAAATCCAAACTGGGAATATGTCGAGGGTTACATTGACGAGGGCTTGTCGGCTATCTCGACCGAAAAGCGTGAGAATTTTCACAGAATGGTAACCGATGGCGAGAACGGCGAGTTCGATATGATAATCACAAAGGAAATCTCCCGATTTGCAAGAAACACGCTTGACAGTATCAGGTTCACAAGAGAGCTTCTGCACTTCGGCGTTGCGGTGTTTTTTCAGAACGACAACATCAACACGCTTGACGAGGACAGCGAACTGCGACTGACAATTATGTCAAGTATAGCACAAGACGAGCTGAGAAAGCTGTCGTCTCGTATCAAGTTCGGGCATCAGCAGGCAATCAAAGACCACGTTGTGCTTGGCAACAGCAGAATTTTCGGCTACCGCAAGGACAATAAGAGTCTTGTGATTGACGAGGACGAGGTGAAGATGGTGCGTGAGCTGTTTGAGCTGTACGCAACGAACGAATACAGTATGAAGCAGATTGAAAACATCTTCTGGGAGAAGGGCTACCGCAATCACAACGGAAACAAAATTGCCCACACCACAATGTCGGGTATGATTTCAAACCCGAAGTACAAGGGCTACTATGTCGGCAACAAGGTCAAGGTTGTTGATATGTTCACGAAAAAGCAGAAATTTCTTCCACCAGAGGACTGGGTTATGTTCAAGGACGAAACAGGAGAGATTGTCCCTGCGATAGTATCGGAGGAGCTGTGGGACAAGGCAAACGACGTGCTTGAAAGGCGGAGCAAGGACGTCAAAAACCGTCAGGGTAAATGCAACCACGGCAATCTTCTGACAGGTAAGCTGTTCTGCACCGACTGCGGAGCAACCTACTATCGAAGAGATGCAAAGGACAGACAGGGCAACAAAAATTCAAAGTGGATATGCAGCGGCAAAATCAAAAACGGTGCAGATAGCTGTAAATCCTTTCCTATATACGAATCCGATGTCGTGCCGATTCTGCTTGAGGTGTTCAAAGAAACCTCCTGCAATGTTGAAGAGCTGATAAATCAGTATGTTGAAATGTATAAATCCCTCAGCCAGCCCGAAGAGGTCGGCAGACGGCTTGACGAGCTGAAAAAGAAAATGGACTTGGAGCAGAAGAAGAAAAGCAAGCTCCTCGGCTATAACGTAAGCGGTCAGATTTCCGACAGGGATTTTATCAGCCTGACAAAGCAATGCTCAAATGAGATTGCCTTGTGCGAAAAGGAGATTTCCGCACTTGAAAATGAAATGCAGACGAGAAACGATTTCAAAAAGCGGATTGAAGAAATGCGCAGAACGCTGAAACGGGCGAGCGAGGATGCAAACAGCGGAGTGATTAATCACTCGTTTGTTGAAAAATACATTGATAAAATCTATGTAACACCCATTGACGAAACGCATATGGAGATGAAAATCAAGCTCTTCACCAACGAAACCACCACAAAGTATCTTGAAAATTTGCGGGTTCGTACGGGACACACGTTTAAAAAGATGATTGAGTCTTACGAAAACAGCATGAAATAAGCTTTAAAACCGATTTTCAGGGGCATATAGCTATGTGTTAGCTGTATGTCCCTATTTTTCGCCCACAGGCTTATTATGGGCAATTTAAGGATAAATAAAGGCGGTGTAACATTATTCTTAAAAATATTCAATCATTTGTAACGAAATTCTTGATTTTTAAAGGCGATTTGTAACGTTTTTCTGAAAGCGGTATTTGAATTTTACATTAAACAAAAAATTGCATCCGACTTTACGCAAAAAATCGGTCGGACAATTTTAATAAATTATCCGACCGATAAATAGGTTGTATAAGAAATAAGAGTAATTATTTAAGTGTTAATTAGTGCTTTACCATAAATCTTTGTAGTTCCAAGTGTGTCCTTCGTCATCCCAAGCGTTGCCTTCATCATCAAAATAAGTAGACCCATTTTCATTTTCATGTTTAGTAGTCCAATTTCCGTTAGATGAACTAGAACCTGATGATGAATTGCCTGAATCATAGTTATAATTATTTCCACCGCTGTAGTTACTATCGTTAGAACTGTAATTATTGTCACCGTTGTCGTAGCTGTTTCCGCTGTCGCTGTAACTGTTTGTATTATCACTGTAGGAGTTATCGTTGTTGTTTGTGTTACTGCTCTCGGTTTGCTTCTTCTTTTCCTGTTTAGCTTTTTCTTCGGCTTTCTTTTTTGCCTCGGCTTCTTTCTTAGCCTTTGCTTCAGCTTCGGCTTTTTCAATGGCAGTTATTCTGTCATTATAAGAACTAATCAATTCGTCAGGCTTTTTATCGTAGTTGCCAATATCCTTTTTATAGAATACATTGCTTTTTTCGGAATCAATTGTTTTCTTTAAAGCCTCAAGATTATCAATACAAGACTGCAACTTCTTTTTATCGTTAGTTTTTTCAAGAGTTTTGCTGTCAATAGTGTTATCTTTTATTGTCTTATCATAATCATCTGTGAAAAACTTTTGCATTTTTGCAAGTGTTTCATTGTACTTTGGCTCAACAGAGTTTAACACTTCAACCTTGATTTCATCACTTGTTGATGGCTTGTTCTTAATGAAATCGGATAATATAACTAACTTTTTGGCTCTGTCGGTTTCCTTTGTAAATTTTGAGTATGTATCGTCAATACTTTTGACTTGCTGTTCTGTCTGTTGCTGTATGGTGTAATTGTTGTAAGCATTTACGCCGAAGATTGTACCGACAACGGCAATAATCGCTACACAAACCACTGCAATAATTATAATTACTTTCTTTTTCATTTTAACCCCTACAATTTCTATTTGCGATTATATGTTTACATTATATATGTCTGCGTTTCAAAAGTCAATTATTAACATCTTGTTTCATAAAAAACAGGACTGCACATTCGCACAGCCCTGAAAATTGAATTGTTAAATTGATTAAGCCTCGGCTCTGTTGATTGCGTTGAGAACACCGAGTACCGATGCAACATTGACATTTGAGTCAATGCCGATGCCGAAGATATTCTTTCCGTCAGGCTTTTTGAGTTCGATATATGAAACAGCCTTTGAGTCAGAACCCTGAGAAATTGCGTGCTGACTGTATGAGATGAATTCGTACTTGTCGAGACCGACCTTTTTGATTGCATTGAAGAATGCATCAATAGGACCGTTGCCGACACCGCTGAGAGAAACCTCTTCGTTGCCGTTAATCTTCATCTTGCCCTTGAAGTGAACATAATCATTGCCGTTTTCGCTCTCTTCATAAATCTTTCTGCTTGAGAGAACATATTTCTGCTTATGCTCAAGATAATTCTTCTCGAACACCTCAAACAGCTCTTTCGGAATAAGCTCTCTGCCAAGCTCCTCACATTTTGCCTGAACAAGTTTTGAAAATTCGGGATGCATTCTCTTCGGAAGGTCATAACCGAAGTTATTGTTCATAACAAAAGCCGCACCGCCCTTACCGGACTGTGAGTTGATTCTGATAATCGGCTCGTACTCTCTGCCGACATCGGCAGGGTCAATCGGAAGATACGGAATTTCCCAGTACTCAGTTCCGCTTTCTTTCATATACTTCATACCCTTGTTGATAGCGTCCTGATGTGAGCCCGAGAATGCAGTAAATACAAGCTCGCCGATATATGGCTGACGAGGATCAATCTTCATATTTGTGCAACGCTCATAGATTTCACGGAGCTTTGGAAGATTTGAAAAGTCAAGCTTAGGATCAACGCCCTGTGTGAACATATTAAGTCCCATTGTAACGATATCCATATTACCTGTACGCTCACCGTTGCCGAAGAGTGTACCCTCAACTCTTTCAGCACCTGCAAGCAATGCAAGTTCGCCTGCGGCAACACCGCATCCACGGTCATTGTGTGGGTGGATACTGATGATAGCGGCGTCACGATGTTTAAGATTTCTTGCAAAGTATTCAATCTGATCTGCATATGTGTTCGGTGTGCACATCTCAACAGTATTAGGAAGATTGACAATCAACTTGTTTTCGGCAGTCGAACCGAGTGCTTCGATAACCCTGTCGCAGATTTCAACAGCGTTTTCAGGCTCAGTACCGCTGAAGCTTTCGGGAGAATATTCAAATCTGAAGTTTGTATCTCCGTCATATTCATCCGTAAGCTGTTTAATAAGCTTTGCACCGTCAACGGCAATTTTGATTACGCCGTCCATATCTGTTTTGAAAACAACTTTTCTTTGGAGAGTTGAAGTTGAGTTATAGAAATGAACGATAACATTCTTAGCACCCTTAACAGCCTCAAAAGTTTTTCTGATAAGATGCTCTCTTGCCTGAACAAGAACCTGAATTGTTACATCATCGGGAATGTGGTTGTTTTCGATAAGCTCACGGCAGATTTCGTATTCTGTTTCTGACGCACTCGGAAAACCAATTTCGATTTCCTTAAAGCCCATATCGCAAAGTGCGTGGAAAAATTCGAGCTTTTCTTCAAGGTTCATAGGATCGACAAGCGCCTGGTTACCGTCACGAAGGTCAACACTGCACCAGATCGGTGCTTTTGTTATAGTATTGTTTGGCCACTGTCTGTCCGGCAGATTAATCTGCTTAAAGGGAATGTACTTTTCAAATGATGGTTTCATATAATAACCTCCTGTTAAATAGCACAAAAAAATCGCCCCCCTAAACAAAGGGACGAATAAAATCCGTGGTACCACCCGTATTCAAGAACATATCACTGTGTTCTCCTTAAAGACTTCTGACAAAGTCCCGACCGTTAACGCAGTCTTGCGTTTCGCATTACATATATATAGTATATACACTTCACACGAAAAACTCGGGGATGAGCTATCCATACAATGTTCCATGCTGACTCACACCAACCGTCAGCTCTCTTTGCCGGTTCATTTGCATCTTGTTCCCGTCAATGTTTTTAAGGGGATTCATTTGTTAATACTATTATATATATATACCCATTCTTTGTCAAGAAAATTGTTTTGAAAATCTGTCGAATAAAGTTTATTTTTAAAAAAAGGGTGTATATAGTGAATTTTGGGATAAAATAAACAACAAGTGAGTTTAAAATGTAGAAATTGCCGATAATGTAAAAAAGATAAAAAAATTGTCAAAAAGGGGTTTACAAAAGAAGGAAGTGCTGATATAATATCAACTGTTGCGCTGAGAGGCGAGGCAGACAAGAGAAAACACAGACGGTGAAAGAGTGTAGAACGCACGGAAGTGGAGAATCAACATTCAAAAAGTAATCGAAAGTGTTGCTCGGTTTTGATTTTAAAAGCTGAAAAAACTTTTTAAAAAACTTTTAAAAAGTGCTTGACAAAATCAAAACAACGTAGTATAATAGCTCTTGCACTGCAGAGGTGAGCGACTTCAAATGAAGAAAGCAAACAAGCCTTGAAAGTGCGTAGGACCTTGAAAATTGAACAACGAGAAAATAGTAAAGAAACCCGTAATGACTTT
>ENA-OROZ01000665-OROZ01000665.1-human-gut-metagenome-genome-assembly--contig:-NODE-665-length-37340-cov-4.160011_pt1 | contig 37340 bp, 28 predicted proteins | sample MGYA00242138_ERZ509066 | MGnify/ENA primary metagenome ERZ509066 (study PRJEB26280, sample SAMEA2338691) | human gut metagenome | biome: human gut; feature: human-associated habitat; material: faeces... | reverse complement strand
AATCCTCTGCTCCTGCAAAGGCAGTCGCATTTTGCTCCGCAAAACAAGGAGGATTACTATTATGAAAAAAACCAAAGCAGTTTTGGCTATTTTGATGGCCGGAACAATGATGCTTGGTCTTGCAGGCTGTGGCGGGAACAGTTCTTCTGCAACACAGGGAACAACCGCAGGCACAGAGACAGGCAGTGCAGCAGGTGATGCTGCAGGAACAGATGCCGCAGCAAGCGCATCAGACATGAATGTTATGCTTGAAACTCCGGTCGAGTCACTCGATCCGCAGCAGGCTACCGACGGAACATCCTTTGAGGTAATCGCTGATTACACCGACGGTCTGATGCAGATGGATGCAGACGGACAGGCAGTTCCGGCAATCGCAGAAAGCTATGATTTATCAGACGATGGTTTAACTTATACATTCCATCTTCGTACCGATGCAAAATGGAGCAACGGCACACCGGTTACCGCAGCAGATTTCGTATTCGGATGGCAGAGAGCTGTTGATCCGGATGTCGCATCTGAGTATGCATATATGTTAAGCGATATCGGTCAGATTAAAAATGCAGCAGAGATCATCGCAGGTGAGAAAGACAAGAGTGAACTTGGTGTGACAGCAGTAGACGACAATACACTTCAGGTCGAACTGAATGCACCAGTCAGCTATTTCACTTCTCTGATGTATTTCCCGACTTTCTATCCGGTAAATGAGGAGTTCTTTACTTCCTGTGGAGATACATTTGCAACAAGTCCTGAGACAGTATTATCAAACGGTGCATTTGTGCTGGATTCTTATCAGCCGGCAGCAACTGCATTCCATTTAACAAAAAATGCAGACTACTATGATACCGACAGAGTAAAACTTTCCGGATTAAGTTATCAGGTAATCCAGGATTCACAGCAGGCATTAATGAGCTACCAGACAGGTGCACTTGATACAACATTAGTAAACGGTGAGCAGGTTGACCAGGTAAAAGACGATCCTGAATTCACAACTGTTGGTGCAGGCTACTTATGGTATGTCAGCCCGAATATGAATTCTGTTCCTGAACTCGCAAACTTAAATATACGTCTTGCAATGACAATGGCAATCGACCGTGATTCCATCACAGCAGATGTATTAAAAGATGGTTCCGCTTCTACATACACAGCAGTTCCGATGCAGTTTGCAGCAGGTCCTGACGGATCTGACTTCTCCGAAGATCAGACGAAATTCTCTGATGTGTGTGTATATGATACAGAAAAAGCAGCAGATTACTGGGCAAAAGGTTTAGAGGAACTTGGAGAATCTGAGATCACTTTAGACATGGTAGTAGATGCAGATGACGCACCTCAGAAAGTAGCGCAGGTATTAAAAGAGCAATGGGAGACAACTCTTCCTGGACTGACCGTAAATCTGGTTGTTGAGCCGAAGAAACAGCGTGTGGAAGACATGCAGAACGGTAACTTCCAGTTAGGTTTAACACGTTGGGGACCGGACTACGCAGATCCAATGACATATCTTGGAATGTGGGTAACAGATAACTCTAACAACTACGGTCTGTGGAGCAACGCAGATTACGATGCAATCATTGATGAGTGTACAACCGGTGATCTTTGCACAGATGCAGAGGGACGCTGGGCAAGACTTTACGATGCTGAGAAGATCGTTATGGATGAGGCAGTTATTTATCCGCTTTACACACAGTGCAACGCAGAGATGCTTTCTTCTAAAGTAACAGGCGTTGAGTATCATCCGGTAGCTATCAACCGTGTATACAAAGATGCTGTAAAGACTGAATAAAGAAATTTAGACAGTAGAAATCCTGTTTTACAGGAAAATGAATATAGCCGCACTAAAGTGCAAAACTTTGGTGCGGCAATTTCATCATATTGTTGACGCTATAGGAAATGAGGCAGGAATTTCCTATGTCGTGAACGGAAAAACAAGGAGGAAAATCCTCTGCTCCTGCAAGAGGCACATGCTATGCAAGCTATTGAGCATAGCATGCATAGCAGGCATTTTCCTTCGGAAAACAAGGAGGAAAATCCCCTGCTCCTGCAAAGGCAGTCGCATTTTGCTCCGCAAAACTAAAGGAGGATTAGAACGTGAAAAAATATGCACTTAAGAGAATCGTAACGTCTCTGTTTACGCTGCTTGCAATTTTGCTCGTTCTGTTTATTTTGATGCAGCTGATGCCGGGTTCTCCATTCAACGATGAGAAGTTAAATGCAGACCAGAGAGCAGCACTGTATACGAAATATGGACTGGATCAGCCATTGCCGGTACAGTTTGTGAAATATGTAGGCAATATGTTAAAAGGAGACCTTGGCGTAAGCTACAATATCTCAAAGAATACACCAATCTCCCAGTTGATAAAGACGAGACTTCCGATCTCCATCAGTATCGGAGGATATGCGGTGTTGATCGGTGCCGTGGTCGGGCTTCTGCTCGGGCTTCTTGCGGCGTTAAAGCATGATACGATATGGGATTCGTTAGCGACGATCATTTCGGTTATCGGTGTGTCGGTGCCATCGTATGTGTTTGCGCTGGCACTCAGCTATAACTTCGGATTTAAATTAGGATGGTTCCCGATGCTGTTTTCGGAGAGCGATATTTTCGGATCAAGCGTGCTGCCCAGTATCTCACTTTCGATGTTTACGATGGCGTCAATCGCCCGTTTTACACGAAGTGAAATGTTAGAAGTGCTCGGCAGTGATTATATGCTGCTTGCGGAGAGCAAAGGAATTTCAGGTTCAGCGCTGATTTTCAAACATGCGCTTCGAAATGCATTGATCCCGATCATCACTGTGCTTGCACCGCTGATCGTCGATCTGATGACCGGTTCTCTGGTTGTTGAAAAAATATTTGCAATACCGGGTGTCGGAAGTCTTCTGGTAAATGCCATTCAGTCGAACGACTACAACGTGGTTATCGCATTAAGCTTTATTTATTCTGCAATGTACATTGCCATCATGCTTGTGGTAGATATCCTTTACGGAATCATTGACCCGAGAATTCGTCTGGCAAAGAAAGGAGACTGATATGGTGTCACAGGAAAATACCATGAATGTGGGAAATGATGCTGCCGGCTACATACCGGTCGAGGCAGATTTTAAATTTAAACATACGGATGGCGAACTTGCGTTAGATGACAACTTTGCAGCACAGAGTTTCTGGAAAGACGTATTGATCCGCTATTTCAAAAAAATCAGTGCAGTGATCGGTCTGATCCTGATCATTATCATTACGGTATTTGCAATTATTGGCCCGGGGATGAATGATTTCAGTTACTCCGAACAGTCACTGACACAGAAGAACTTTGCACCGAGGGTAAAAGGTCTTGAAAAACTTGGTATCTTCGATGGTAGTGAAGGCATGAAAACAACGACCGGAACCAAAAAGATCAATTACTATGAAGAAAAAGGTCTGGATGATCTTTACTACTGGTTCGGAAGTGATAACTTCGGACGTGATATCTGGACACGTACCTGGTCCGGTGCACGCGTTTCCCTGATTATCGCCGTAGCAGCCGCTATCATCGATATGGTGATCGGTATGAGCTATGGACTGATCTCCGGATATTTTGGCGGGAAAGTCGATATGTTCATGCAGCGGTTTCTGGAAGTCGCGAACGGTATTCCGCGTCTTGTAATCGTAACACTTTTGTTACTGGTACTGCAGCCGGGTATGCTTACCATTATTTTTGCATTGATGCTGACAGAGTGGGTCGGCATGAGCCGTATTGCAAGAGCTGAGATGCTGAAATTAAAAGAGCAGGAATTTGTACTTGCATCACGGACACTTGGAGCAGGAAATTTCTTTATTATTTTTAAAGAAGTTCTGCCAAATATCATTGGACCGATCATTACACAGGTAATGTTCTCCATCCCGACAGCGATCTTTACCGAGGCATTCTTAAGTTTCGTAGGTCTTGGTATTCCGGTGCCACAGTGTTCACTTGGTTCACTGATCTCCGAAGGATTTAACAGTTTTACCACACATCCGTACCAGATCATTCCGCCGATCGTTGTAATGGCTCTTTTGATGTTAAGCTTTAACCTTGTAGCAGATGGTTTACGTGAAGCATTAGATCCGAAGCTGAAAGAAATGTAAGAAAGGGGATTCGTATATGTCAGAGACAAAAGAACAGATTTTAAAAATACGGGACCTGGATATTACGTTTCAGACGACTGCAGGAAGCGTGCACGCCATCCGTGGAGTCAATATTGACCTGATGAAGGGCGAGACAGTTGCGATCGTTGGTGAGTCCGGCTCCGGTAAATCCGTAACAATGAAAGCTGCCATGGGTATTTTGGCATCCAATGCGAAAGTAACGGGCGGTACTATAGAATTTTCCTATCATCATGCGGATGGAACACCGCAGACGGTAGACATTTTAACAAAAGATAAAAAGTGGATCAGACGACATATCAATGGAAAAAGAATTGCTATGGTATTCCAGGATCCGATGACGAGTCTTGATCCGACCATGACGATCGGAAAACAGATCATGGAAGGTATGATCTGGCATTTTAAGACACCGAAGAAAGAAGCCTGGGATAAGGCAGTAGAACTGTTAAAAGAGGTTGGTATCGAGGATGCGGAAAAACGTATGAAAAACTATCCGCACCAGCTCTCCGGTGGTATGAGACAGCGTGTGGTCATTGCCATCGCGCTTGCCTGCAACCCGGATCTTCTGATCTGTGATGAGCCGACGACTGCACTGGATGTTACGATTCAGGCAAAGATCATCGAGCTGATCCGCAGGGTACAGAAAGAGAGAGGCATTTCCGTTATTTACATCACACATGACCTCGGCGTGGTTGCCAAAGTGGCAGATTACGTCAATGTCATGTATGCCGGAAAAATCGTTGAGAAAGGTATGATCAATGAGATCTTCTATGATCCGAAACATCCGTATACCTGGGGACTGCTTTCCGCAATGCCTGATCTTGACACTGCGGATGAGAGACTCTACACGATCCCTGGCTCTCCGCCAAACCTGTTAAACGAAAAACCGGGCGATGCGTTTGCACCGCGTAACCAGTTTGCGCTTGAGATCGACGACAAGGCAGATCCGCCAATGTTTCAGGTGACAGATACACATTATGCGGCAACCTGGCTGTTAGATCCGCGGGCACCGAAGGCAGAAATGCCGCCTGAATTAAAAGAGCGTATTGCGCGAATGAAGAAGGAGGCAAAGATCGATGACGGTGAATGAAAACAGTAAGCCTCTTCTTACCGTGAAAGGCTTGAAACAATATTTTAAGGTAAGTAATAATTATACCGTGCATGCGGTGGAAAACGTAAGTTTTCAGATCTATCCGGGTGAGACATATGGTCTGGTCGGGGAATCCGGTTCCGGAAAATCAACGATCGGAAGAAGTATCATAAGACTTTATGATCCGACCGCCGGGGAGATCAATTTTAATGGAATGGACATCAGCGGCAGGATCAATAAGGCAAACAGCCAGGCACTGCGCACGCAGATGCAGATGATCTTCCAGGACCCGATGGCATCCTTAAATCCAAGAAAAAAGGTGCGCGATATCATCGGCGAGGGGTTAGATATCCATCATATGTACAAGACACGCGCAGAGCGTGAGGAAAAGATCAAAAACATCCTGGCAAAAGTTGGACTTGCGCCGGAACATGCGGGCCGTTATCCGCATCAGTTTTCCGGTGGACAGAGACAGCGTGTCGGAATTGCGAGAGCGCTGATCATGAACCCGAAACTGATCATTGCAGATGAGTGTATCTCTGCGCTGGACGTTTCCATTCAGGCACAGGTCGTTAACCTGATGAAGGATATCCAGCAGGAGACAGGAACCGCGTATCTGTTTATCGCACATGATCTTTCCATGGTCAAATATATTTCGGATCGCATCGGGGTACTTCATCTGGGACATCTCTTAGAGACCGGAACAACGGAGGAAATCTTTGAGAATCCAATCCACCCATATACGAAGAGCCTTCTTTCTGCGATACCTGCACCGAATCCGGTCGTGGAAAAAAATCGTGTGGCACTGAGCTACGATTACAAGACTTCCGGCATTGATTATAATAAGGGAACGGATCATCTGGTGTCCGGGACACATTATGTGAAATGTACGGATGAAGAATTTAAGAAGTGGACAGAATAATATAGCAGGAAACCATCACAAACCGGGAGCCGGGGAGTGGTGGTTTTCTTTTTTGGTAAAAGTGCTGAATTTTTTTGCGTGGGATGTGCTGAATATTATGCGAAAAGTAGAATATGAAAAATTGAACCGAAACCGTATTGACTTTGAAAATGGAATTTGGTATATAAGAGTAAAAATTCAAAAATTCAATAGAGAAAGGAAATAACAATCTATGTTGTCACAAAAGAGTACAATGAAAGACAAATTGGAAAATATGCATCTGCAGGAGAGGATAAACTATGGCTACGGAAAAGTCATTAGTATGATGTTGATTTCGGGTCTGTTTTCTATTGTGGTCATAGGTGTGTTATTTGCTAATATGTTACATTATATAGATGATGTCAATGCTGCGGATCAGGCGGTAAAAATCTGCAGGATCAATGTGAATACGTCAGCGAGAAATATCAGGGAAATGGCATTAAATAATGATACATCTGCTTATGACAGTTATGAGTAGAATGTAAAAAAGCTGCTTACAGAAGTGGATTCGCAGCTGGAAATATTAAAGAAAACCAAAGTCTTACCGGATGAGGAATATAATGAGTATGCATCTGCTCTTTCTGATTGGGGAAACATTGGTTATTCGATTATAGAAGAAATTAAAAATGGCGAAAAAGAGAAAGCGATTGATGAAATTTTTAATAGTTGTACACCTGCATTAAATAAACTTGTGGAAATTGCCATAAGATTAGATGAGATCACAGATGAAGTAAGTGAGCAGTCTGCAAGAACTACAATTATTTTTGCTGTTGCAGGAATGGTGTGTATTATTATCTGTCTGGTTTGTGCATGCACACTGGCTAAGGTAATAAGTAAAAAGGTACTTGAAACAATTCTGGATCCGTTACGTGCAGTGGAAGACGTTGCAAGGGAACTGACAGAAGGAAATTTACACAGTGCGCTGGAATATCATTCGGAAGATGAGATTGGAAGACTGGCGCACAGTATACGCAAATCAATTCGTATTTTGGGAACTTATGTAGATGATATTGATCGTGCAATGAAACTGTTCTCAGAAGGAAATTTTGATGTTCAGCCGGAAGTAGAGTGGAAGGGAGATTTTGTCGGTATTTTAAATTCTTTCATGTCATTTGAGAAGAGTATGGCAGAAACGATCAAAGGAATTAAAAATGTTTCGAGTGAGGTTTCAAGTGCAGCAGACCAGGTGGCATCAAGTTCCAATGATCTTGCAGATGGAGCTACGAATCAGGCAGCGGTTGTAGAAGAACTGACGGCTACAGTTGCCGGGGTTTCTGAACAGGTAGAAAAAAATTCACAATCTGCAAAAGCAATCAGTGGAAGAGTGGATGAACTTGGAAATGCCATTTCAGACAGCAATGGTAAGATGCATGAAATGGTTGCTTCTATGCATGAGATTAATGAGGCATCAAAAGAGATTGATAAGATTATTGCAACAATTAATGAAATTGCTTCCCAGACAAATCTGTTGGCGTTGAATGCTTCTATTGAAGCGGCAAGGGCCGGAGAGGCAGGAAAAGGATTTGCAGTTGTAGCGAATCAGGTAAATTTATTAGCTGAACAGAGTGCCCAGGCGGCAAAAGAATCAGCATCACTGATTGAAACATCTGTGAATGCGGTAGAAAAAGGTATGATAATCGCGGAAGAGACTGCGGCACAGCTGGAGGAGGTAGCAGAGAACTCCAAGCTGATTACGGAAGACGTTACACATATTGCGGATACATTAGAGACACAGACAACAGAAATCCAGCAGATCAATGAGGGAATTGAGCAGATCAATGACGTTGTGCAGACAAATTCTGCAACATCTGAGGAGTGTGCGGCTGCCAGTCAGGAGATGAGCAGTGAGGCAGAGAGTCTGCAGGGAATGATCCAGAAATTTAAAATTCCGGAAACTGAAAATGTAACAGAATAAAAATATTTCAACTATATTACATTAAATTATCACTTGTTTATTGCATGAAAGAGACAATCTATAGTATGATAGAGAAAGTACAAACTAAGGATGGAAAAGGTATATACTATGATAGTCTCGGTCATTGAAAAGATCTACGCATTTTTATGGGGAGATCTGATTACGATCCCTTTGCCGCAGGAAAGCAGCATAGGGATTTCTTTACTTGTAATTCTTCTGATTCCGACAGGAATCTATTTTACGATCCGCACAAGATTTTTGCCGGTCAGGCTTTTCCCGGATATGATAAAAGCACTTATGGCAAAAAAGGAAACAAAGGACAGTCTTTCCACATTTCAGACGCTGATCGTCTCGACGGCTACCAGAGTCGGCATGGGAAATCTGGTAGGCGTTGTGGCGGCAATCTCGGCAGGCGGTGCCGGTGCTGTGTTCTGGATGTGGGTGACTGCGCTGATCGGTTCCTCGACCGCATTTGTGGAGGGGACGCTCGCACAGTTACACAAGGAAAAAGATCCTTTGTATGGCGGATATCGCGGAGGTCCCGCATATTATATCCATCATTTCTGTGAAGAAAAATTGAAAAAGAAGAAAAAGCATGTGCTGATCGCGGTACTTTTTGCAATTTCAGGACTAATCTGCTGGTGTGGCATCAGCCAGGTCATCAGCAATTCCGTGGTATCTTCCTTTGAAAATGCATTTGGCATCCCGCCACTTTACACAACGATCGTACTGGTTGCGATCGCAGCGGTGATCGTCCTTCGGAAAAATGCGACGGTAAAAGTGCTTGACGTGGTCGTACCGGTTATGGCGGTCTGCTATTTTGCAATCACGATATTTATTATCCTGAAAAATATTGGAAGCATCCCGGCGGTTTTTGGTCGGATTTTTGAGGAGGCGTTTGGGCTAAGACAGGCAGTTTCCGGCGGCTTCGGCGCTGTCCTTATGAACGGCATCAAGCGTGGACTGTTTTCAAACGAAGCCGGTTCCGGCTCTGCTCCTTGTGCAGCCGCAGCAGCCGAATGTGAGACACCGGTCAGCGCCGGACTGACACAGGCACTTGGCGTATTTGTCGACACCATTGTGATCTGCAGCTGCACTGCTATGATCATGCTCACTGCACCGGAAAATATCGTAGCAGGAAAAGAAGGCATGGATCTTCTCCAGTCCGCAATGCGCTATCACCTGGGCGAATTTGGCGTCATATTCATCGCAGTGACACTGTTTTTATTCAGTTTCTCCACATTCTTAGGCATCCTCTTCTATGCCAGAAGTAACGTCGCCTATTTATTTGGAGATAAATGGATCTTTCAGACCTTGTACAAAATCCTTGCACTGGTTATGCTGTTCATCGGCGGAATCGCTGCCTACACTTTCGTATGGGATCTCGGCGACGTCGGAATCGGTCTGATGACTATCTTCAACACCGGAATATTGTATTTGCTTGGTGGTCAGGCACTTAGCGCCCTAAAAGAATTTGAATCCACCAAGTAAAAAATAAAATAGAAACGGAGCAAAATAAAAATGAAACGAGAATCCTTCAAATCCCGCCTGGGCTTTCTGCTCGTAAGCGCCGGCTGCGCCATCGGAATCGGAAACGTCTGGCGATTCCCCTATGTGGCTGGACAAAACGGCGGCGGCATCTTCGTCCTGTTCTACCTGATATTTTTAATAGCAATGGGACTTCCGGTGCTCACCATGGAATTTGCCGTGGGGCGCGCCAGCAGAAAAAGCGCCGTGTTAGGTTATAAAGCACTCGAAAAAGAAGGCAGCAAGTGGCATATTCACGGCTGGATCGCAATGTTTGGCTGCTATATGCTGATGATGTATTACACGACCGTATCAGGCTGGATGGTATCGTATTTCTTTAAATTTTTAAAAGGCGAATTCCAGACCGGCATGACTGCGGACGATACTGCGGCAGTATTTTCTAATCTGCTCGCAGATCCGGGACAGATGGCGTTCTGGATGATACTTACCGTGATACTGGGATTTTTTGTGTGCAGCAGGGGACTGCAGAACGGACTGGAAAAAATAAGCAAGATCATGATGAGCGCGCTGCTGATTCTGATTGTTGTTCTCGCGGTGCACAGTATTACACTGCAGGGTGCAGCAGAAGGCGTGAAGTTTTATCTTGTCCCGAATCTGGACACGGTTGCAGAGACAGGGCTTAAAAATGTGATCACGGAAGCCATGAATCAGGCATTTTTCACACTGAGTCTTGGCGTTGCCGCAATGGAGATCTTCGGAAGTTATATGGGCAAAGATCACTCGCTTGCCGGTGAGGGCGCAAGAATTTGCGGTCTTGACACCTTTGTGGCGATTATGTCTGGACTGATCATTTTCCCGGCATGTTTCAGCTATGGAGTGGAAGTGGATGCCGGACCGAGCCTGATCTTTATCACGCTGCCAAATGTGTTTGTCAATATGTCTGGCGGGCGGATCTGGGGATGTCTGTTTTTCCTTTTCATGACCTTTGCAAGTTTTTCGACGGTCATGGCAGTGTTTGAAAACATTATGTCATTTTGTATGGATATGTTTCACTGGAGCAGAAATAAAGCCGCACTTATCAATGGAGTGATCATCCTGCTCGCAAGTCTTCCATGTGTACTGGGTTACAATGTGTGGAGCAGCCTGCATCTGATAGGCGGCCGTGATGTGCTCGACAGTGAGGATTTTATCGTCAGCAACCTGCTTCTTCCGGTCGGTTCACTGATCTATCTGCTGTTTAGCGTAACAAAGTGGGGTTGGGGATTTGATAAATATATTGACGAGGCAAATACGGGAGATGGACTTAAAATCTCGAAAAAGTTAAAGCCGTATTTCCAGTTTATACTGCCGCTGCTGATCCTGTTTATCCTGATTCAGGGGCTGGTGTAAAAAAGGAAAGTAATTAAGAAAAAATAGTGAAAGAATAGTGAAAAATAGTGTAAAAATAGTGTAAATTTAATGGAATAAATTACGGGAATGAAAGGACCAAAATGATAAATCGCGATGACATGTTAGAACTGACCAGGCGCATGACTCCCGCACGGGCATCCATAGACCGGATCGCAGGCGCATATTTTGACGAAGAGGGATATGTGGATGGAACATTCAATACGCATTTCTTAAAACTGTCTGCATCCGAAAGAGCCAAAAACTTAGAACTTGCCAAGACGGTGCTGATCTCAAAAACAAATGAACAGTTAAGAGAATACCGGATCCCGGAAGAAAAAAGAAAGCCGGGCAGTATCTGGCAGCTCTTTGACGGGATCAGGGAGACAGGTCTGAAAGACGATGCATTCCCGGATCTTTTCTATGAGCTGCTTGGAGAGAAATATCAGCCGGGATGCCCATATGCGTGTTTTTTGTTCCACGGGAGATACGATGTCCCGGTCAAAGGGACCGATAAGGCATGGCAGGAGAGCTCAGAGGAAGTGTACGAATATCTGATCTGTGCGGTCAGTCCGTTAGAGGGCGAGTATGAGCCGGGCGTGCCGGAGAGAGGTTTTTTGTACCCGGCATTTAAGGATCACAGCACGGCGGGAGAGTATATCAATTTGTATGAGAAAGATGCCGGTCACAGTGAGAGTGTGTGGCAGAAGCTGCTAAAGTGATATGTCAAAAATGGATGAATACATGGTTGTGCTGCCTGAGGCACATCCACTTTGCGTAAAAGAAAAGATTGAAATTGAAAATCTGGAAAATGAGCCGTTCATGCTGTCAGAGCACGGTGGAAAAAACGAAGTGACCGAACTGTTGGAAAAAAGCGGTGTTCACCCGCAGAAATAATTTTGTGAAATGAAAAGCAATTTTGTGGTATCAAAAGTGATTTTGGTGTGCTAAGATAGAAAAAAATAAAAAAGAAAGTGAATGGGAAATGGAATTAGATATTATTGGTCTGCTTGGTGCATGCTCTTATGCACTCGACTGTGTCGAAGCGGAACTGACCCATGTTGCGACAAAACATGGAAAAAGAGTTGCATATATGAGCGTATGCACAGCACAAAAAATGGGAATTACAGGAGATGCCCTGCAGGATCTCGCGGCGTGTTCGCTGCTGCACGACAATGCGCTGACGCAGTATATTCATGAGGAATTTCACAATGACCTTACAAAAAATAATACGGAAAATATAACGTCAAAGCAGCTTGGCATCCACTGCATTTACGGGGAGGAAAACTTAAAAATGTACCCGTTTCTGACGGATGTGAAAAATGTGATTTTATATCACCATGAAAATGCCGATGGAAGCGGACCATTTGGAAAAACGTGGGAAGAGATCCCTCTTTTTGCAAGGATCATTCATCTGTGTGATATTTTAGATGCGTTCTGCCGAACGCCGGTATTTGATGATGCCGTGTGGCAGCGCGCGAAAGATTATCTTTTGAAAAATAAAGGGACAAAATTTGATACTGCATGCGTAGATGCTTTTTTGGAAGTGTTTGGGCAAGAACATTTTTTGAGTCTAGGAGATGCAGATTTAGAAGAACGGCTGTGGAATATTGTTCCGAGAAAAAAGCGGGATTTAAGCGATGAAATGTGCAAAAATTTTGCCAATCTGTTTGCAAAGATCATCGACTATAAATCCGAATTTACAAGCCGCCATTCACTCGGTGTTGCGGAAAATGCAGCCAGATTATCCACATATCTCGGTGATGACGAGGAGACGGTGCTGAAAATGTATCTGGCAGGTGCGCTGCACGATATCGGAAAAGCAGCAATCGGAAATGATATCTTAGAAAAACCGGGACGCCTGACGGACGAGGAGTTTTCTAAAATGAAAAATCATGCGGGATACACATATCTGATCTTATCACAGGCAGAAGGAATGGAAGATATCCGTGACTGGGCGGCGCTCCACCATGAAAAACTCGATGGCACCGGGTATCCGTTCGGTAAAACTGCCGACGAGCTAAACAGGCAGGAACGTATCATGGCGTGCATTGATATCTATCAGGCACTGACGGAGAGCAGACCGTATAAATCCGGAATGACGCACGAGGCAGCATGTGAGATATTGGAAAATATGGTGCAAAAGGGATGGATAGACGGTGAGATCACAGAACAGATCAAAAAATGTTTTGCTTAAGAGGAAGCGGCATTGAGCCTGCTCCACTCGTTTTACTGCTGGGGCTGCACGGGTGCAGTTCTGCTTTTTAGTTATAAAAACCGTGCGGATTAAAATTACCGCACGGTTTTTTTGAGCAAATATTAATTTGTATATCGTTCATATGATTTACAGCTTAAACTGTTTCATATCTGCAGAAAGCTTTTCAATATCATCTGCTAAAGCAGATACCAGATCCGAAGATTTCCGGACAACGGCATCGAGCTCGGTTGCCATTGCGGAAGTTTCTTCTGTGGAGGATGCATTGTCGGTTGCAAGCTGTGTCAGAGTATCAATACTCTCTGTGACAAGCTCACGCTGTGAGTTGACATTCTGGATTTTTCCGGTAATGGTCTGGATGGAAGCCATACAGGAATCAAGTGCACCCTTTAAATCCTCAAACATCTGCTGTGTGCTTTCAAGCGCTGCAACCTGCTCGTCAGATGCCTCACTCATTTTCTTCATCAGCTCCATAGATTTTTCAGAGTTCTGGCTTAATTCACTGATGATATTGTTGATCTCACTGACCGTCTGCGCAGACTGGGTGGCAAGTCCACCGATTTCTTCTGCAACAACCGCGAATCCACGTCCGGCTTCACCGGCTCTCGCTGCCTCAATGGAAGCATTTAAGGAAAGCAGGTTGGTCTGGGATGCAATTTCGCTGATCAGGGTAGCTGCCTGACTGATCTTGTTGACGGAATCATTTGTCTGGGCAGTCTGGTTATACATAGAATCAATATCAGTTTTTGTTGTAGAATTGACATCAATCAGTCTGTGTAAAGTTTCCATGGACTTATTGGAACGATCCTGCATCAGCTGTGCATTCTGATCAAGGGATTCCATTTCTGAGGAAGTATCTGCGATGCCATCGGCAATCTCAGCAATATTTTCAGAGGCACTTGAAGTTGATGCTGCCTGAGAGTTACTGTTTTGGGCAATTTCATTGATTGCAGTCGAAACGTTCTGGATAGATTCGTTCATGCTGTCAAAATTCTTTTTGAAATCCGAAACGGCGGACTGTAAATGAGAGGAAACTCCATCAATGTTGGAGATAAGTCCGACAACCTCCTGCTGTGCAAGATCAAGTGCACCGGCTGTTTTTCCAAGTTCATTTTTACTTGAAACATTGACTCCGGTAGTCAGGTCTCCGGTCGACATCCTGTTTGCAAAATTCTGAATCTCGATCAAAGGTTTGCAGATCGTATTACCGAAAATACGGGAAGCAATGAATACGATAACTGTAAAAATCAGATCAATTATGATTATGACTGTGATCATAGTATGGTATTTCGCCTGAACTTCGTTTTTGGAACTATTCATTTCCGCTTCCATATCATCTACATAGTTACCGGTGGAAACAACCCAGTTCCATGGGGTAAAGATTTGAGAGTACGCGATCTTTGGTGCTACGGTAACACCGTCGGCTTTCGTAAAATAAAATTCATTGAAGCCGCCGCCGTCAGAACCGGTCGAGACCTTCATGATCTCCTGAATGATCTTGACGCCATTCTGATCTGTCAGATCGTAACGGTTATTACCTTCCTGATCGGTTAAGATCGGATGCATAATGAGGTTGTAGTCGGTATCATCGATCCAGAAATAGCCGCTTCCATCATCCCTGTAACGCATGTTGCGGACGATCTCTGCTGCTTCTTTTTTTGCTTCGTCTTCAGTCAGATCACCGTTTTGGGATTTGTCGTATTCTGCCTGTAAAATAGCGATGACAGACTGTACCTGACTTTTGATCTCAGTATTGTACCCATCTAACCTGGCATTTTCATAATTCTTGTTTGCCGTGGAAGTCATAGTGCTGATATTTGAAATTGAAATACCGCCAATGACTATGACAGATACAAGAACAATCATAAGACACATTAGTGTCAGTGAATTTTTTACGCTTTTGCTTTTCATGGATATCAAGCGCCCTTTCCTATAGATTAATTACACTTATTTTACTATTTTTTGACAAAAAATGGTAGACATAAATTAAAAAAATATGGTACTTTGGCTATGAAATTGTGGGTAATCACGAAAAAGTGTGAAAAGAAAAAAGGAAACACAAATATAAAGCAAATTGTGTTTCCTTTTGGAAGAGCGGAGACGGAGGGATTCGAACCCTCGTGCCCCGGAGGGCTAACGCATTTCGAGTGCGCCCCGTTATGACCACTTCGATACGTCTCCAGATATGTTTTTGCAAATACTTGATTAGTATACCATATTTTGAATGATTTGCAAGAGAAAAGTGGTTGTTGTAAATAGGGAGTGGATATGCTAGTATATTAAAAGTTTCATAGAGAAGATAATTGGTGCCGGCTGTTTTTATCCGGGAAATGGAGCAGTACATAAAGTACAGTATATTTTTCATATTAAAAATAGGTTGGTTAAAAGGGAAACAGGTGCGATTCCTGTACGATCTCGTCACTGTGATTAGGGAGTGCAGATTCCAAAGATAAGTCACTGATATACTTTGCAGTATGTTGGGAAGGCGGAATCTGTGTGATGATCTTTCAGCCAGGAAACCTGCCAGTTGTCTGGTACAGGGAAAATATTTCCCGGATCACGAGTAATTGGTCGTACCGTAAATGTAGGCTGTCAGATTGTCAGCTTATTTATGCAGACTTATTACTCCGCCCTCAAATAAGGCGGAGTGTTTCTTTGTGTGGAAAAATTCCACTGTGTACTATGAACGATACATTATATTATAATAAGGAGAGCATTATGAAGAAAAGAACTATCGCGTTACTTACCACATTAGCGCTTGCAACAGGTATGGTCGCCGGATGCGGAAGCAGCAACACAGCAGCAACAGACACAGCAAAAACCTCTGAGACAGTATCTTCAGAGAAAACAGAGGCAACAGAAACCGTAGAGAGCACGGAAGTTGACGATCAGGCGGCAGCCGATCACGTCGCAGAACTGATCGATGCGATCTATGTTCAGACAAGAAATGATGATACGGACGCACAGTGTGCAGAGGCAAAAGAGGCATGGGATGCATTGACAGATGCACAGAAGGAATTAGTTTCCGGCGAGAACGCAGATCCGGATTATTTCGGAAGAGATACAGGAGATGCCTCAAAGGATGATCCGTTAAATGAAGATAATATCGGAGAAAATGAACTTCTTGTAGTAAGTTTTGGTACCTCATTTAACGACAGTCGTGCCGAGGATATCAGTGGAATCGAAAAAGCACTGGAAGCAGCATATCCGGACTGGTCTGTAAGAAGAGCATTTACCGCACAGATCATCATCAACCATGTACAGGCAAGAGATGACGAAAAGATTGATAATGTGGATCAGGCATTAGAGAGAGCTGTTGACAACGGAGTAAAAAATCTTGTTGTTCAGCCGACACACTTAATGCATGGTGCAGAGTATGACGAGCTGGTAGAGACACTTGACAATTATAAAGACAAATTTGAGACAGTTACCGTTGCAGAGCCAATGCTTGGTGAAGTAGGATCTGATGCAACTGTGATCAATGAGGATAAGGCAAAAGTTGCAGAAGCAATTACAGCAGAGGCAGTAAAGACAGCAGGATATGATTCTTTAGATGCAGCAAAAGAAGATGGAACTGCATTCGTATTTATGGGACATGGAACTTCTCATTCTGCAAAGGTAAGCTACAGCCAGATGGCAGCACAGATGAAAGATCTTTCCTATGATAATGTATTTATCGGAACTGTTGAGGGTGAACCGGAAGAGACAGCATGTGAAAATGTGATTGAGGCAGTAAAAGAAGCCGGTTATACAAAAGTTGTTTTAAGACCTCTTATGGTTGTTGCAGGAGATCATGCAAACAACGATATGGCAGGCGACGACGAAGATTCCTGGAAGAGCCAGTTCACAGCAAGTGGATATTTTGACAGCGTTGATACACAGATTTCAGGACTTGGAAGAATCGAAGCAATCCAGCAGATCTATATTGATCATACAAAAGATGCAATTGATTCCCTTGGAAACCTTGAGTCAACATCCACCACAGAGAGTACCGTTGGTACTCTCGAGGATGGTGTTTACACCGCAAAGTTTGATACAGACAGCAGCATGTTTCATGTAAATGAGGCAGATGAGGGACGTGGTATCCTTACCGTAGAAAACGGAAAAATGACGATCCATATCAGCCTTGTTTCAAAAAAAATTGTAAATCTGTTTGTCGGAACAGCAGATGATGCGAAAAAAGACGGTGCTGATATTTTAGAGCCGACAACGGATACTGTAAAATACAGTGATGGAACCACCGACGAGGTATATGGTTTTGATGTGCCGGTAGAAGCATTAGATGAAGAATTTGATCTTGCAATCCTCGGCACAAAAGGCGAGTGGTACGATCACAAAGTAAGCGTTTCTGATCCGCAGGAGACAGATAACTAATAAATGGAGATTTGTATGAATAAAAAGAGAGTGACCGCAGTAATCTTATCCGCAATGATGTGCATGCAGATATTCACGGGATGCGGTGCAAAAAATAATGCCGCTGCAGTAGAAGGCGGGGCTGGTCAGACAGCCACGGAAAGTGCACAGGGAGCGGCAGGTACAGTCACAGAGGAAAATGCACAGACAGCAGAGGAAAATGTGCAGGGAACGGCAGATCAGGATGGAACAGAAGAAAGCATGACTGGAAATGATGCCGCAGAACAGGCAGACAGCACAGAAGTTTCAGTTCCTGAGGATGGCGAATATACGGTGGAAGTCACATTAGAAGGCGGCAGCGGAAAAGCAACTGTGGATTCACAGGCGAAAGTTACTGTGAAGGATGGAGTGGCATATGCGACGATCACATGGAGCAGTACGCATTACGATTACATGATCGTGAACGGGGAGAAATATCTCAATGAAAATGAAGGTGGAAACTCTACATTCACATTTCCAATTGATGGAATCCCATGTGAGATGGATGTGATCGGTGATACGACGGCAATGAGTACGCCGCATGAGATTGATTACACCCTGACTTTTCAATTTCCGGAAACGGCAGGTTTTAAAGACTTAGACTGCAATGGGCGTATGGAGTTATCCTACGCCGACCAGTTTGAAGTAGAACAATATGGTGCTTATAAGCTGATTACGATCGTGGATAACGGTCGTTTTTTGCTTGTGCCAAAAGGTGTCAAAGTGCCGGCGGATGTTCCGGCAGATGTGACAGTTTTACAACAGCCGCTTGAAAATGTATATCTGGTGTCGAGTGCGGTGATGGATTTAGTCTGCCAGATCGGTGCTGTCTCCGATCTGAAATATACAGGAGTAAAAGAAAAAGACTGGTATGTAAAAAAGGCGGCAGATGCGATGGCAGCGGGAAATCTGATCTATGCCGGGAAATATAGTGCGCCTGACTATGAACTTTTACTTTCCGGTGGATGCACGTTTGCGATTGAAAATACGATGATCACGCACAACCCGGAAGTGAAGGAAAAATTAGAAGAACTTGGGATCAAGGTCATGATCGAGCGCTCCAGCTATGAAAAGCACCCGCTTGGAAGACTCGAATGGATAAAGCTTTTTGGCGTTTTGTTCGGGAGAGAACAGCAGGCCAAAGCGTTTTTTGATGCGCAGGCAGCACATATTGAGCCGATTTTGGAAAAAGAAAAAACGGGGCTGTCGGTAGCATTTTTTGCAGTTGCATCGGATGGAACGATTACGGTACGGAAACCAAATGATTATGTATCATCAATGATCGAACTTGCGGGGGGCACTTATTCCTTAAATGGTTATGTCCCGGAAGAGGAAAATGCACTCTCCACATTAAAAATGCAGATGGAAGATTTCTATGCGGCCGAAAAAGATGCTGACATTCTCATTTACAATGGTACAATAGAGGGAGAACTGACATCGATCGCTGAACTGGTACAGAAAAACAGTCTGTTTGCCGACTTTAAAGCAGTAAAATCAGGACAGGTCTACACAACCGGAAACAATTTTTACCAGCAGACCAGTGGAACCTGTGATTTCATTGAGGATCTCAATAAGGTACTGAATGGGGAAACGGATGCAGAGTACCGGTTTTTGAAGAAAATCAACTGACAGGAATTCATATAAACCAGAGGAAATCATGAAAAAACGTTATATCATCTCTTTTGTTGTTGCAATTATCATATTATCGGTATTGTTTTTATGGAATGTCGGAGCGGGAAGTGTGGACATATCCACATCGGATCTGTTTGCAATCCTTGCGGGAAGTGGAAAAGATGAGACATTTTCACAGATCGTGTGGAAAATCAGACTGCCGCGCATCCTTGCTGCGATCTTGTTAGGAGGAGCACTGTCAGTGTCGGGATTTTTACTCCAGAGCTTTTTCCAGAATCCGATTGCAGGACCGTATGTGCTTGGAATTTCATCCGGCGCAAAACTGGTGGTGGCGCTTACCATGATTTTCCTGCTGGAAAAAGGCATTATGATCAGTTCCTTTGGCATGGTTATGGCTGCGTTTGTGGGTTCCATGCTTGCCATGGGATTCGTGCTTTTAATCTCATTTCGCGTGTCAAAAATGTCGCTGCTGGTGGTCTGTGGGATCATGATCGGTTATATCTGTTCCGCCATCACGGACTTCTGCGTCACATTTGCCAGCGATTCGAATATCGTCAATCTTCACAACTGGTCGATGGGAAGTTTTTCCGGCATGACATGGGAAAATATAAAAATGATCGTCGTGATCGTCGGCGCAGCAGTGCTTGTGACTTTTTGTCTGGCAAAACCGATCGGGGCATATCAGATGGGGGAGGCATATGCCAGAAATATTGGTGTCAATGTAAAAGTGTTGAGGGTCACGATGATTCTTTTATCAAGCCTTCTGTCTGCCTGCGTGACGGCATTTGCGGGACCGATCTCCTTTGTCGGAATTGCAGTGCCGCATCTGGTGAGGATGGCGACAAAAACAGCGCGCCCGATTATCCTGATTCCGGGGTGTTTTTTGTGTGGTGCAGTTGTGACACTTTTTTGTGACGGAATTGCAAGAACCGTGTTTGCGCCGACGGAAATCAGTATCAGCTCGGTTACGGCACTGTTTCTGGTGCCGGTCGTGATCGCAGCAATGTTGAGAAAACAGGAGGGGAGGTAGTCATATATGCAGGAGATCCGCACAGAGCATCTGACTGTCGGCTATGATAAAACACCTTTGATCGGGGATGTGAATCTTTCTGTCCGGCCGGGGGAGATACTGACACTGATCGGGCCGAATGGTTCCGGAAAATCCACGATCTTAAAGACGATTACAAAGCAGTTAAAGAAACTGGATGGAACCGTATTTTTGGGCGAAGCATCCATGGATGAATTAAAAGACAGCCAGATTTCCAGACGATTGTCCATGGTCATGACAGAACGCCTCCGCACGGAGCTGATGAGCGGCAGGGAAGTGGTTGCCTCCGGGCGTTATCCTTATACGGGAAGATTTGGCATCCTGTCAAAAGAGGACTGGTCAAAAGTGGATGAGGCGATCGCACTTGTCCATGCAGGTGAAGTGCAGGATCAGGATTTCATGAAAATCAGCGACGGACAGCGCCAGCGTCTGATGCTTGCGCGGGCAATCTGTCAGGATACAAAAATCCTGATCTTAGACGAGCCAACCTCCTATCTGGATATGGGCTTTAAGATGGATATACTTACAAATATCCGCATGCTTGCAAGAGATAAAAAGATGGCGGTCATTATGTCACTGCATGAGCTTGACCTTGCGCAGAAAGTTTCCGATACGATCGCCTGTGTCAGAGGCGACCGCATCGACCGCATCGGCACACCGGAGAAGATTTTTGCTGGAAATTATGTGCAGGAATTATACGGGGTGGCGGATCAGAGTTTTGATCCGGTGACGGGGCAGATTTTTTTGTGCACGGGATATCAGAATACAAGAGATTTCAAGGATTCTGACATAGAGAATTGCAGCAGTAAAGATTTCTGCAGTGGCAGTCAAGTCCCAGATCCGGTCAGTTCACAGATTTTTGTGATCGGCGGTGCGGGCAGCGGCATCCCGGTATACAACAGGCTGTGGCGCGAAAACATTCCGTTTGCAGCGGGAATCCTGCAGGAAAATGATGTGGAGTACAAAGCGGCTGTGGCACTTGCGTCAGAAGTTGTGTCGGAAAAGGCATTTTATCCGGTCGGACAGGATAAGGTGCAGGAGGCAAAGCGGCTGATCGATAGCTGTAAAAAATGTATCTGTGCGGTAGAAGAGTTTGGACCGTTAAATGAAGCGAACCGGGAGCTGGCGGAGTATGCGAGGCGGATTGGGAAGACTGGCAAAAACATATGAACAGTATACACAGAGATATCTTCAAAGCTATCCACGAAGGAAAATGGCTGAAAATTGAATATCTGAACAAAGAGGGCAGGCACACGAACTACTGGATCGGAATCCGGGACTTAGACCCATGGAACAAGACTTTAAAAGTGGACGGACTTCATCTCAACCGGTGCTCGATTGCGGGGTACGACAAGATCTATATTGATTCTATCCTCTCGACCGAGATCGTGGAAGGCTCGTATTGCCCGGAGAATGAGCGGCTGATCGAAGACATCGCGCTGCACCCGGAACGCTACCAGAACCTTTTTGCAAACACGGCAAATTTAAAAATACTGAATTATCTGGAAATGTGCAGCAAACTGGATGCCACGCCGTATACGACCGATTATGAACTGGTGCGCTATATCGACGGAGATCAGGTGCGTGACGGGGAGTATCAGTTGTCGGAGGAACAGTTTAAAGAGATCGTGACAAATTTTCAGCGGCGCATGAACCGGGGCACGCAACAGGGGAAAACGCTTCATATTCAAAAGCTGGCACTGAATATTTTAAGTATCCATACAAAAAATGGATTGTATGTGCTGGCATACCGGAATCTGAATCTGGATGTAAAAAACAAGGCATTTAAACCGGATGAAGATATCACGATCTGCACGCAGTTTACCATAGGGGGAGAGCAGGAAAATATCCGAAGGTATTTAGATGCGGATGAATATGAGCTGTTATCCGATTTTGAAAAAAATCTTGAAAAGATAAAAGATGCGATTACAGAAAAAAACGGTGCACGGGCGGTTGTGGATGACATGCCCTATGTCATCGGACTTGGCATGGACTGTGCATTAAATCTGCATGAAGAGTATAAGGCGATTCTTGACATGTACGAAAAAGAGCAGGTGACTTTTCCAATCCGGGCATTTTTCGGCGATCTTTTGGAACGTCCGCGAAGAACGAAGGCATATCCGATCGCACTGTTAAACCAGAACATCAATCTTGACCAGCTTCTTGCAATTAACAATGCCATGAAATATCCGCTTGCCTATATTCAGGGACCACCGGGAACCGGCAAGACGAATACGATCTTAAACACGATCGTGACGGCATTTTTTAACAATATGACGGTACTGTTTGCGTCTTACAACAATGTACCCATAAACAATGTATTTGAAAAATTAAGTTCCCTGACTTATAAGGGAAAACGGGTCGCATTTCCGGTACTGCGCCTTGGAAATCAGGAAAAAGTAAAAGAATGTATCTGTTACATCAACCAGCTGCGGAGAGAGGTGCATGGCATTAAAGTATTTTCTTCCACGTTAGATCGTCGAAAAGGTGATAGAATTGACCGGGCGAAACAGCTTTCCGGCAGGTTAAAGGAATATGAGGAAGTCTTAGACCTGACGGAGCGCAAAGAAACGTTAACGCAGGTCATGGAGTATCAGGAACGGATGAAAAATGTGGCGACGCTCTTTCATTTCCATACGGATCTGCAGGGGCGTCAGCTGCGGAATTTGGATGAAAAAATCCAGAAGATCGGTGAGATATCTGAGCGGGATGCAATGGCTCTATTAGACCGCAATGAGGATGAATTTTACAGTTATCTGTATTATACCTCCGCAAAATACATCAAGGAGCTGGAAAGTAACAGGTTTCAGGATTTACGGAAAATTTTAGATGATGATGAAGATGTGAATGAGCAGGCAGCAGCATTTAACAAGTATCTGCAGAAATCGGAGAATGTAAAGAAGCTGCAGAAGGTATTTCCAATCATGATAACGACCTGCATTTCTTCCCATAAACTGGGTGAACCGGAACCGCTGTTTGACATGACAATCATGGATGAGGCGAGCCAGTGCAATGTTGCGGTCTCACTTGTGCCAATCATCCGGGGTGAAAAACTGATGCTGGTGGGAGATCCGCAGCAGTTAAAGCCGGTTATTTTATTGGACGAACTCACGAACCGGAAACTGCGCAGAAAATACCATGTTGCGGATGAATATGATTACCGCGAAAATTCCATTTATAAGACATATCTTGCCTGTGATGCGGTCAGCGATGAGATACTTTTGCGAAATCATTACCGCTGTAATAAAAAAATCATAGACTTTAACAATAAAAAATATTATAACTCCAAACTTCAGGTGCAGTCTGACAGCAGGGAAAGACAGCCGCTTGTCTATGTCAATGTGGATGGCGGGCCAGGTGACATGAAGAATACCTCTCCGGCAGAGGTGGAGGAGATCATGCGCTATGCGGGGGAAAATCCTGATAAAAGTATTGCTGTCATCACACCGTTTGTGAATCAGCGGATACTGATCGAGCGAGGGATCAAAGAAAACGGATTTGAGCATGTCGTGTGCGGAACGGTACATGCATTTCAGGGAGACGAAAAGGATGTGGTGCTGTTTTCCACGGCGTTAAGCGACCGGACTGGAAAGGGAACTTATGACTGGCTCAAAAATAATAAGGAACTGATCAATGTTGCAACGTCGCGGGCGAAGGACAAGCTGATCCTTCTTGCGGACGGGAAAGAATTGGAGCGCCTTCATCAGGGAAATGAGGATGATGATCTGTACGAGCTGGTGCAGTATGTGAAAATGAACGGGGAATCCAAAATTACGGAAAAGCATATCAGTTCGAGAGCACTTGGAATCCAGCCGTTTTCCACGGAAACAGAAGCGGCATTTATGAAAAACCTGACACATGCGCTGGAAAATATCTGGCTCACCCGGAATAAATATACGATCCACAAAGAGGTTGCCATATCCCAGGTGTTCCGGGATAATGTCACTTATGATAATCTGTTTTATATGGGAAGATTCGACTTTGTTGTCTATGAAAAGAGGGGAAAAAGCGAGCTGCCCGTTTTTGCGATCGAACTCGACGGCAAGGAGCATTTTGAGGATGAAGTGGTACGGGAGCGGGACAGACAGAAAAATGAGATCTGTAAGGCGCATCATATGCAGATCATCCGTGTGGAAAACTCTTATGCAAGACGCTATCACTACATCAAGGAAATTTTGAATGACTATTTTGCGAAGGCACGTTAAAAATTTTGCGTTCAAACATCCGGCAAAAAGTGGTATGATGTCTTTATGCATCACACAGGACAAAGGAGAAAATAATACAATATGGAAAAAAAGAGCCGGGAATTATTAGCACCGCATGTGGAAGAAGAACTGATGGATTATATTTTGCATACGCCGGTGAAAATAGGTGAGAAACTGCCAAATGAGTTTGAACTGGCAGAGCTGTTCGGCGTTGGGCGGAGCACAGTGCGGGAGACGGTAAAAAGCCTGGTTTCCAAAGGTGTGCTTGAGGTCCGCAGGGGTTCCGGGACTTATGTGATCGGGACGAACCGCTTAGAGGATGATCCGTTAGGGCTTTCAGGGTTTACGGACAAATATGAACTGGCGTTAGACCTCTGCAATGTGCGCCTGATGTTAGAGCCGGAGATCGCCATGCTGGCAAGTGAAAACGCGACGGACGAGGAAAAGGCGGAGTTAAAGCGGCTGTGTGATGAGGTGGAAAATCTGTATCTTGCCGGGGAGAACCATCTGCAGAAAGATGTGGAATTTCACACTTACATTGCGCGGTGCAGCAAAAATAAAGTCATTGAGAAACTGGTACCGATCATTCAGTCGGCGGTCATCACGTTCGTGAACCTGACACACCGCCAGTTAAAAGACGAAACGATTGATACCCACCGTGCGATCACGGATGCAATCTTAAATGGAGACAGTGCGGGTGCAAAATATGCGATGATCATGCACCTCAATTATAATCGTCAGATGATTTTGAAAAAACAGGCAAAGGCGCAGCAAAAAAATGAGTAAGGGACAAAAACTCCAAAAACTGGTAAGACGTCATATGACATGATGCAATATCGGAAAAATATACAAAAAACAAGGTGCTTTTTTAGGAAAACACCTTGTTTTTTTGTCTAAAAGAGAGGTTTTAACAAACTAGACATCAGATGTATTGACAAAAAATGATCAATAAAATACAATAATCGCAATGAAACATCAGACGTCATACAAATATCAATAAGGAGGTATATCATGGGTAACGTCGCAGAATTAGATACAACCCGGCTGGTTATTGCAGCAATTATCGGACTGGCATTGTTGTTAGTTTTGATCATCAAATTTAAGGTTCACGCAATGCTTTCGATCTTAATCGGTGCGATTGCAATCGGACTGATCGCAGGAATGCCGTTTGAAGAAATCGTAACGGCGGTGGACGATGGTATAGGAAACACGCTAAAGGGAATTGCCCTCCTGGTAGGACTCGGTTCCATGTTCGGTGCGATACTTGAAGCATCGGGTGGAGCACAGACTTTAGCAGTTACAATGGTAAAGAAATTTGGGGATGAGAAGGCTGCATGGGCGCTTGGAATCACCGGCCTTGTTATTTCTATCCCGGTATTCTTTGATGCAGGACTTATCATTTTAATTCCACTTGCATTTTCTCTTGCAAAAAGAACAAAGAAATCTTCCCTGTTTTATGCGATCCCGCTTTTAGCAGGACTTGCCGTAGGACACGCATTTATCCCGCCGACACCTGGCCCGGTATTAGTTGCCACAATGTTAAATGTGGAACTTGGATGGGTTATTTTAGTCGGTGTATGCTGTGGATTTTTTGCAATGATCGTTGCAGGTCCGGTCTGGGGAGCTATCTGCGGAAAGAAATTTTATGTTCCGGTTCCGGATCAGATCGCAAACCAGGAAGATATTGATGAATCCAAACTTCCGAGTTTTGCATCGGTCGTTACCATCATCATGATCCCTCTGGTACTTATCATATTGAAATCTGTTGCAGGCGTGGTTCCGGCATTGGCAGGAGTGGCACCGTTATTTAACTTTTTAGGACAGCCGTTTGCAGCACTTCTGATCGCAACATTAGCCGCAATGTTCATCCTTGGAACAAGACATGGATACACGATGCCGGAATTAGAGAAGATCCTCACAAAATCTTTAGAGCCGACAGGACTGATCCTTCTTGTGACAGCATGTGGCGGCGTGCTCCGTTATATTTTACAGTACTCCGGCTTAGGTGAGATCATTGGTAATGCTGTGGCATCCATAAATCTTCCAATCGTTATTGTAGCATTTTTAGTTGCGGCACTGGTAAGAATCTGTGTAGGTTCTGCAACCGTAGCAATGACCATGGCAGCAGGAATTGTAGCAGCAATGCCGGAGATCGCATCCTTATCACCGATGTATCTTGCATGTGTGGTTGCAGCAGTTGCCGGTGGAGCGACAGTCTGCTCACACTTTAACGATTCCGGATTCTGGCTGGTAAGATCACTGATCGGACTTGACGAGAAGACAACGTTAAAAACCTGGACGATCATGGAGACATTGGTTGGTGGAACCGGATTTATCGTTGCACTGATCATTTCTTTCTTCGTGTAGAAGAAACGGTAATGACAGAGCAATCACAGAGCATGAAATTTAGTATATTATAGATTTTCACGGTAAAAAGCAGCGCAGGAATGGAGGCTATCATGGAATTAAGAAGTCAGAAAGTAAGAGAACTTGCACCGGAGATGGACCCGCTTCGCATGGGTATGGGATGGAAGGCGGAGGAGCTTTCCAAACCACAGATCATCATTGAGAGTACTTATGGAAACAGCCATCCGGGTTCAAGCCATTTAAATATTTTTGTGGAAGAAGCAGTAAAAGGTGTTGATGAAAACGGCGGAAAAGCAGCGCGTTATTATGCAACAGATATGTGCGATGGAATGTCCCAGGGACACGATGGAATCAATTATTCTTTAGCACACAGAGATGCGATCACAAACCTTGTGGAGGCGCAGGCAAACGCTACAACGTTTGATGGTGGTGTTTTTATCGCAAGCTGTGACAAGGCAATGCCGGCGATGCTTATGAGTATCGGCCGTTTAAAAGAGATGAGCGCGATCGTTGTGACCGGTGGTGTTATGGAAGCAACGGTTGTAAAACCGGAATATGTGGAAAATGATCCGGGCTGTAAGATCAATGAGCTTTTAACCTTAGAGCAGATCGGAAAATTCAGCGCGCAGTATGAGCGTGGTGAGATCCCGGAAGAGCAGCTCCGCTATTACAAACACAATGCATGTCCAAGCTGTGGCGCATGTTCTTTCATGGGAACCGCTTCCACAATGCAGGTTATGGCTGAAGCACTTGGACTGATGCTTCCGGGAACAGCACTGATGCCGGCAACTGCGCCGGAATTAAAAAAGGCTGCCTATGATGCAGGAAAACAGTTAATGAAATTAGTTGAGATGGGAATTGCTGCAAAAGATATCGTCACAATGGAAAGTCTTGAGAATGCGATCATGGTACATGCTGCAATCTCAGGTTCCACCAACGCGGTCATGCACATTCCGGCAATCGCACACGAATTTGGTTTTGAAATTGATGCGGATACGTTTGACAGAATGCACCGCGGTGCACATTATCTGCTAAACATCCGCCCGGCAGGAGACTGGCCGGCACAGTATTTCTACTATGCAGGCGGTGTGCCGAGAGTCATGGAAGAAATCAAGAGCATGCTCCACCTTGATGTGATGACAGTTACCGGAAAAACACTCGGTGAGAATTTAGAAGAGTTAAAAAAGAACGGTTTCTACGAGCACTGTGATGCGATCTTAAAAGAGAAATCAGCCCTGATCGGAAAAGAGATCAAACGTACCGATATCATCGCTGATTTTGACCATGCGATCGGTACAGAGGGAAGCATCGCAATCCTGCGCGGCAACCTTGCACCGGAGGGAGCAGTCATTAAACACACTGCCTGCCCGAAAGAAATGTTCCATGCAAGATTAAACGCAAAACCGTATGACAGCGAGGAAGAAGCGATCGATGCGATCCTGAAGGGAAAAGTAGTACCGGGAGATGCCGTATTTATCCGTTACGAGGGACCGAGAGGCAGCGGTATGCCGGAGATGTTCTACACCGGCGAGGCAATCTGCTCCGACCCGAAACTTGCAGCCAGCGTTGCACTGATCACAGATGGACGTTTTTCCGGCGCATCCAGAGGACCGGTCGTAGGACATGTATCTCCGGAGGCAGCAGCCGGCGGCCCGATCGCATTTGTGGAAGAGGGAGATCTCATTGAACTTGATGTTGAGAACCGCCGTCTTGCGATCGTAGGTGTCAAAGGCGAGGAAAAGACCGGGGAAGAAATTGCACAGATCTTAGAGGAACGTAAAAAGAACTGGAAAGGTTTTACCAGCAAATATAAGAGTGGTCTGTTAAAATTGTATGCACAGCATGCGACCAGTGCGATGAAGGGTGCCTATATGGACTAAGTATCCAGACCATAAAAAAATCCGGGTGTTGCTGCCCGGATTTTTTGTATTCATGTACGATGTCAGCTCTGCTTTTTTAATTCATAGGAAATTACGTCCTATGAATTAAAAAGCCCTCCGGGCGGGATGCGCATCTCGCGGAGTAGAAGTTAGCTGTAAACAGCACCGCCAGGGCGCGAAAGAGTCGCAAGCGACTCTTTGTTCCATATCAACTGATAGTTGATGTGTAAAAAGAAATAACAACCGGCACATGCTTGAAAAATCAACCATTAGTTTTATAATGAAATTAGAAAAACGAGATGGGGGATGCGAAGTGTTTGATATCATGACAATGGCGGAAAACATCAAAACATACCGGAATAAAAGAGGACTGAATCAATACGAATTTGCGGAAAAATTAGGAATCAGCCCACAGGCGGTATCCAAATGGGAGTGTGGACAGTCCTGTCCGAGTATCGAAAATCTTTGTGTGATCTCAGAGATTTTAGATGTTTCCATTGATACGCTGATCGGTGAAAACAGTGACAGTGAAAAGATGATGATCGGAATCGATGGCGGGGGAACGAAAACAGAGTTTGTTTTATTTTCGGAAAGCGGAAGAATTTTAAACAGGATCGTCCTTGACGGCTGCAATCCGAATACGGTAGGAATGGAGGAGGCAATGAACATCCTGCAGCTTGGCATTGATACGCTCATGAAGATCAAAGGGAAGATCAGCGGAATCTTTGTGGGTGCTGCAGGATTAGATTCCGGAAACAATACATCAAAGATCAAAAAGATGTTAAAAGAAAAATATCCGAAAGTAAAAATCCAGTGCGAAAATGACATCTATAACGTCATTGCCTGTGGAAAAAATCTTGACCGGTGTGTGGCTGCAATCAGCGGAACCGGAATGATCATTTACGCAAACCAGAATGGAAATTTAAAGCATTTTGGCGGGCGCGGCTATCTGCTTGATAAAGGTGGCAGCGGCTACCACATCGGACGGGATGCGATCTGTGCAGCGCAGGATGCAAGGGACGGGATCGGAGAACATACGATACTGACGGATCTTGTTGAGGAAAAGTTAGGGAATACGGTATGGGAGAGCATCCAGGACATCTACAGTAAAAACCAGTCCTATATTGCTTCGTTTACGCCGTGCGTATTTCTGGCATATGAAAATGGGGATAAAATCGCCGAGCAGATTTTAAAGAACAATGCAGCATGTTTAGCGGAACTTATCAATTTTGCCGTGGATCATTATGATATCGGAAAATATGTGGTTGCATCCGGCGGAATTTTAAAACAGAAACCGGCATTCCGGGAAATGCTAAAAGAGATGCTGCATCCGGATATTGAATTAGACGTTCCGGACTATCCGCCGGTATATGGCGCATGTATCATGTGCTGCCTGTTATGTGGGGTTGATACAAAGCCGGTAAAAGAACGTTTTATGATGTCATATGATTCATACCAGTAGGGAGAGGGAGGAAAATAACATGAGAATTATTAAAGTAAAAAACTATGATGAGGTTTCTGTAAAGACGGCAAATATGATTTTAGGACAGGTAAATTTAAAACCGGATGCGGTTTTAGGACTTGCTACCGGTGGTTCACCTGTGGGGGCATATAAAAAGATCGTGGAAGCATATAACAACGGTGAGGTTGATTTTTCCGGAGTTACAACGATCAATCTGGATGAATACAGAGGAATCAAAAGAAACCACGAACAGAGCTACTGGAGTTTTATGCAGGAAAATCTGTTTAAACATGTAAATGTAAGGGAAGACCACATTTTCATTCCAAACGGAGAAAATCTTAACAGTGAGGAAGTCTGCAGGGAATATGACAAGATCATCGAAAATGCCGGTGGTATTGATATGCAGCTTCTTGGAATTGGCCTGGACGGACATATCGGTTTTAACGAACCGGCGGATCATTTTGAAAAAAATACACACTGTGTGGAACTGACGGAGAGCACGATCGAGGCAAACAAGAGATTTTTTGAGAGTAAGGATGAAGTTCCGCGTCAGGCATATACCATGGGTATCCTGCCAATCGTACAGGCAAAGAAAGTCATCATGATCGCAAATGGAAAAAACAAGGCGGATATCATCAAAAAAGCATTTACCGGACCGGTCACACCGGAAGTCCCGGCATCCATTCTGCAGATGCATCCGGATTTCACACTGATCGCAGATGAGGATGCACTTTCGGAGATTTAAAAGGGGGAAAATCCAAAATGATCATAAAAAATGCATTGGTTTATACAGAAGATCATAAGTTTGAAAAGAAAGATGTCAGGATCGAAGATGAACGGATCGCAGAGATCGCAGAGAACGGTCAGATTACTGCCACAGATGAGGATGTGATCGACGGGGAAGGCATGTATGCGATACCGGGACTTGTGGATATTCATTTTCATGGGGCGGTAGGCTATGATTTCTGTCAGGCATCGAAAGAAGAACTGTTAAAAATAGCAGAGTATGAGGCAAAAAATGGTGTTCTTGCCATCTGCCCGGCGACAATGTCCTATAATGAAGAAATCTTAGGACATGTCATGGACAAGGCGGCAGATTACAAAGAAGATACCGGAGCAGATTTGGTCGGCATCAATATGGAAGGACCGTTTATCAATCTAAAAAAAGCCGGGGCGCAGAATCCGGAATATATTATGCCGGCAGATAAAGAAATGTTTCTGCGTCTGCAGGAGAGAAGCGGCGGGCTGATCAAACTGGTAGATATCGCACCGGAAGAAAAAGGTGCGATGGAATTTATCGAACAGTGCCATGACCAGGTAAAAATCTCTATCGCGCATACCTGCAGTGATTACGATACGGCGCGCGAGGCATTGGAAAAAGGCGTGGGCCATATGACACATCTCTATAATGCCATGCCGGGGATCAATCACAGGGAGCCGGGACCCATCATAGCGGCACTTGAGGCAGGAGCCGAGGTGGAACTGATCGCAGACGGTATTCATATTCATCCGGCGATGGTGAGAACGACATTCCGTATTTTCGGGGCAGATAAAGTTATTCTGATCTCAGACAGTATGGAAGCTACGGGACTTTTGGACGGGGACTACCAGCTTGGCGGGCAGGGCGTGACCGTAAAAGGCAGAAAAGCCGTCCTGACAAAAGATCCGGGTGTTATCGCAGGCAGTGTCACAAACCTGTTTGACTGCATGAAAAACTGTGTACTGAATATGGGAATCCCGCTCGAGGATGCAGTCCTGGCAGCAACTGAAAATCCTGCAGAATCGATCGGTGTGGAGAAAGATTACGGCAGGATTGCAGTTGGAAATTATGGAAACCTGCTATTGCTGGATAAAGATCTGCAGATAAAAAACATCGTTCAAAAAGGGAAAATAATGTCCGTATGAAAATTACAGACATGGTCGTAAGTGCACAATTTTTTAATTTTTTTAGTGATTTTTCGCGATCTTAAGGCAGAGGCTTGAACTTGCAGATATTTAATAGTATAATCACTTAAGCTAAAAAATTTTAAGTACCTAAAAATATATTTATGGAGGAAAATGCGCGATTCTTATGGAGCGGGTATTTCTCTCTGAAAAACAAGGAGGACATTATGATTACCTGGAACAACTTAGACACCCTTGATTCCTATAAGGAACTTTCAAAGGCTTCCCGCGTAAACCTTGCAGAAGTAATGTCAGGCGAGAACGGTGCAGAGCGTGTAAAAAATTACAGCATTCCTATGGCTGAGGGATTTTCTTACAATTATGCAGCAAAAGCTGTTGATGATGATGTGCTTGATGCACTCGTAAAACTTGCAAAAGAGGCACAGCTTGCAGAAAAATTTAAAGCTCTCTACAATGGTGAAGTTGTAAATACCGGTGAAAAACGTCTGGTACTTCATCATATGACACGTGGACAGCTTGGTGATGCAGTAAACGCTGACGGCGTGGACAAACGTGCTTTTTATGTAGAGCAGCAGAACCGCATCGCTGATTTTGCAAACAAAGTACATGCAGGCGAAATCACAAACGCAGCAGGTGAGAAGTTTACAACAGTTGTTCAGATCGGTATCGGCGGCAGTGATCTTGGTCCTCGTGCTATGTATCTTGCATTAGAAAACTGGGCAAAGAAAAACAACACATTCAAGATGGAAGCAAAATTCATCAGCAACGTTGACCCGGATGATGCAGCAGCAGTTTTAAATTCCATTGATGTGGCACACTCTATTTTCGTACTGGTTTCCAAATCAGGTACCACACTTGAGACATTAACAAATGAATCTTTCGTAAAAGACGCATTAAAGAAAGCAGGATTAGATGCTTCGAAACATATGATCGCAGTTACCAGTGAGACATCCCCGCTTGCAAAGAGCGATGACTACCTGGCAGCTTTCTTCATGGATGACTATATCGGAGGACGTTTCTCTTCCACTTCCGCAGTCGGCGGAGCCGTTTTATCCCTGGCATTTGGACCGGAAGTATTTGCACAGTTCTTAGAGGGTGCAGCAGCCGAAGATAAACTTTCCGCAAATGAAGATGTATTAAAGAACCCTGAGATGCTTGATGCACTGATCGGTGTATATGAGCGAAACGTTTTAGGTTATCCTTGCACTGCAGTATTGCCATATTCCCAGGCATTAAACCGTTTCCCTGCGCATTTACAGCAGCTTGACATGGAGTCAAACGGTAAATCTGTAAACCGCTTCAGTGAGCCGGTCAGCTATCCGACAGGTCCGGTGATCTTTGGTGAGCCAGGAACAAATGGACAGCACTCTTTCTACCAGTTATTACATCAGGGAACCGACATTGTTCCACTTCAGTTCGTTGGATTTAAGAATAACCAGATCGGAACCGATGTTGTGATCCAGGACAGCACAAGCCAGCAGAAACTGTGTGCAAACGTTGCAGCACAGATCGTTGCATTTGCATGTGGTAAATCCGATGAGAACCGCAACAAGAACTTCGAGGGCGGCCGTCCATCCAGCATCATTATCGGTGATCAGGTAAATCCTGGTTCTCTTGGTGCGTTATTAGCACACTTCGAGAATAAGATTATGTTCCAGGGATTCTTATGGAATGTAAACAGCTTCGACCAGGAAGGTGTTCAGCTTGGTAAAGTCCTTGCAAAACGTGTTCTTGCACATGAGACAGACGGTGCACTGAAAGTATTTAGTGATCTGCTGAATATCTAGTAGATACGGATGATGGTGTAAACTTGGGATTCTATGTAATTTAGGATTACATGTAATTTAGAATTACATATAATTTGGGATTACATGTAATTTGAGATTACATGTAATTTGAGATTACATGCAGTTTGTCAGTGAATACAATTTCAGATGAAGTAAAAATGCTCTTTTCTAAGCAGGCGGGTAAATGTCTCTCAGAAGAGGGCATTTTTTGTGTTGTGGGATTTTTTATAATGCGCAAAGCAATCAGGCATTGAATTGTTCCAATCCAGCAATTATAATGAAAGACATTAGTTGCTGATGGAAAAGGATGGTTTTGAGATCATCATAAGAAATATTTTTTTGAAACCATGATTTGGAAACAGAAAGGACAGACATATGGAACAGGAACAGCAGACACCGCACAAGAGGCGTGTACGTTACAAGGGAAAATACCCCAAGAAGTTTGAAGAGAAATATAAAGAACTTCAGCCGGAAAAATATCAGGATACGATCGAACATGTCATCAAAAAGGGAAATACGCCGGCAGGAATGCATATTTCCATTATGGTGCAGGAGATCCTTGATACCTTAAAGATCCAGCCGGGCGAGACCGGTTTTGATGCAACGTTAGGATATGGAGGGCATACAAAAGCAATGCTTGCCTGTCTGAACGGACAGGGGCATATCTATGCAACCGATGTTGACCCGGAGGAGTCCGCCAAGACGAAAAAGAGACTGGAAGAACTCGGGTACGGAGAGGATATCCTGACGATCCGGCTGCAGAATTTCTGTACGATCGATGAGATCGCAAAAGAAGCCGGCGGTTTTGATTTCATTTTAGCGGATCTGGGTGTATCTTCCATGCAGATCGACAATCCAAAGCGTGGATTTTCATTTAAGGTGGATGGTCCACTTGACCTGCGCTTAAATCAGGAAGCAGGAATCAGCGCGGCAGAACGTCTTGATACCATCACAAGGGAGGAACTTGCCGGAATGCTCTATGAAAATTCCGATGAACCTTACTGTGAGGAGCTTGCGAAGGCGATCACCGACGAGATACGAAAGGGCAGCCGGATCGACACGACGACAAAATTGCGCGAAGTGATTGAAAAAACACTTGATTTTCTGCCGGAAAAAGAAAAAAAGGACACGATCAAAAAGACCTGTCAGCGTACATTTCAGGCACTCCGCATCGATGTGAACCGTGAGTTTGAGGTCTTATATGAATTCATGGAAAAACTGCCAGACGCCTTAAAACCAGGTGGACGTGTGGCAATCCTCACGTTTCATTCCGGGGAGGATAAGCTGGTCAAGAAAGCATTAAAAGAAGGCTGTCGTGCAGGAATTTATGCAGATTATTCAAAAGATGTTGTAAGACCGAGTGCACAGGAATGTGCACAGAATGGAAGAGCGCGGTCTACGAAGATGCGCTGGGCAGTCCGGGCATAGAAGATTTATTGGTGCTGATATGGTATCATGGATTGAAATAAAAAATGAATGCTCAGATCATGTTAATTACAAACTGGCATGGCTGAAAAAGAAAAAACTGGATGTTTTCATGCATCCAGTTTTTTCTTATACTTCATAACATCAGGATCCGGAAAGAAATTGATACAGAGTAACTGTTTGAAAAACTGCGCAGAAAATCAAACTGGTTGTCTGAAAAAGGAGAAAGTTAGTTATGAGTAATATAAATAATACAAAAGAGCAGTATGAATTAAACCGTGAACTGGCACAGATGTTAAAGGGTGGTGTCATCATGGATGTCACAAATGCCGGGCAGGCAAAAACCGCAGAGGCAGCAGGAGCATGTGCGGTTATGGCATTAGAGCGGATTCCGGCGGATATCAGAGCAGCGGGCGGCGTGGCAAGAATGAGTGATCCGAAGCTGATCAGGGAGATCCAGGGTGCAGTTTCCATTCCGGTTATGGCAAAATGCCGAATCGGTCATTTTGCGGAGGCACAGATTTTACAGGCATTAGAGATCGACTACATCGACGAGAGTGAAGTGCTTTCTCCGGCAGATGATATTTACCACATAGACAAGACAAAATTTCAGGTGCCGTTTGTCTGCGGAGCAAAAAATTTAGGCGAGGCACTCAGAAGAATCGCTGAGGGCGCAGCGATGATCCGTACCAAAGGGGAGCCGGGAACCGGTGATGTGGTTCAGGCGGTACATCATATGAGACTGATCAACTCCGAGATCGCGGCAGTTGCGGCAAAGCGTGAGGATGAACTTTTTGAGGCGGCAAAACAGCTTCAGGTTCCATATGATCTTGTAAAATATGTGCATGACCACAAAAAACTTCCGGTTGTAAATTTTGCGGCAGGCGGTGTGGCAACTCCGGCAGATGCAGCATTGATGATGCAGCTTGGTGCCGAGGGCGTATTTGTAGGTTCGGGTATTTTTAAATCCGGCAATCCGGCAAAACGTGCAGCAGCAATCGTACAGGCAGTGACCAATTACAATGATGCAAAACTGATTGCAGAGTTATCTGAAGATTTAGGAGAAGCGATGGTCGGCATCAACGAGAACGAGATCGCTCTGCTCATGGCGGAGCGCGGCAAGTAATTATGGCAACCGGCATTTTAGCGCTTCAGGGCGCGTTCGCGGAGCACGCCGCCATGCTCGACCGTCTGGGCGAGCCGCATTTTGAGATCCGGCAGGCACGCGACCTCGAAAAGCCACTCGACCGCCTCATCATCCCCGGCGGTGAGAGCACGGTCATGCGCCGCCTGCTGCACGACCTCGACCTGTTCGATGCGCTCCGCGCGCGCATCATGGAGGGAATGCCGGTCTTCGGCACCTGCGCCGGACTCATCCTGCTCGCAAAGCAGGTCGACGGCGGCGTTCCGTGCTTCGCGACCATGGACATCGCGGTCAAGCGCAACGCCTATGGCCGTCAGCTCGGCAGCTTTTTCACGAACGACAGCTTCGAGGGACTCGGCACGCTGCCGATGACGTTCATCCGCGCCCCCTATATCGAGTCGGTGTCGGGAAGCGCGAAGCCGCTCGCCGTTGTCGGCGGCAAGATCGTTGCGGCGCGGCAGGATAATCAGCTCGTCACCGCATTCCACCCCGAACTCGATGAAAACACGGCAATCCATGAGTATTTTCTGAAAATGTGAAACCGAAGGACGCTCTAAAAAAGAGCGTCCTTTTTGTTTCCGTTTCGTATAATATTACAGTTCGTATTATTTCGCAAAATCCTCTTGCACGCCGGAACGGGAGCGCTTTTGTTATATCTGTGCATTATATTACTGCCAGTATATCGTATCTGCCAATTCCTGCTCGCAGGCGTCGAGGCATATTTCATGCAGGCGCTGCACGGCGTCCTCGCTGCCGCGCAGCCTGTGCATCCATCTTCCGTTATAGGCGACATAGAATTCCGGCGGATAGTAGTACAAATACAGCGGTTCCCCGTTGTAGTCCGTTTTAATCCAGTAGGTCAGCCGTCCCTCCGGGTATCGGCCCAGAATTTCGGGAACGCTGTTCATTTTGATCTGCGGCAGCAGCTGGCGCACCTCATCCGTATCGAGC
>ENA-OROZ01000659-OROZ01000659.1-human-gut-metagenome-genome-assembly--contig:-NODE-659-length-37587-cov-8.706490_pt1 | contig 37587 bp, 29 predicted proteins | sample MGYA00242138_ERZ509066 | MGnify/ENA primary metagenome ERZ509066 (study PRJEB26280, sample SAMEA2338691) | human gut metagenome | biome: human gut; feature: human-associated habitat; material: faeces... | reverse complement strand
GAGATTATTGATGCACTCGCTGCGTATGATATAAGTGCGGAGTGCAAAACTGGCAAAAATCGGGAGCCGTCGATGCTCTCGACGGTTCCCGATGTATTGCCCACTAACTTTGAAATTTGTTCCCTTTTGGGATTGATATATTGCTTGCGACTAATGCGAGTGTAATGGCTTTTGGAAGGCAGAGATAAACATGAAAAAGATTATTATGAAAGTTGGGTTAATAATTATGGCACTTACAACAATGGTTACTATGAGTGCTTGCTCTAAAATTAATAATGATACGGCAAACGATGTGTGCTCGGCGTTGTCTGAGAAGTATGGAGAATCTTTTGTTGCTGTAAAAATTGGTGATCGCTTCAATACTGATAGTGCAAAACTTTATGTTCATCCTGCAGATAATGAAGACATTTTATTCACAGCTAGAATTAACAAGGACACCGGTGCAGTAGAGGACAATTACATCGAGGAAAAGGTAAACTACCAGGTTGAAGATACTTTGAAGAATGCATTTGAGCTGAATGGTATATCTGCTGCATCAAGATGTATGGTTGTTACCAGAGATACGTTGAGTGTTGAAACAGAGGAATATACACCTCAAACCTTTAGTGAAAAATATGGGTTTACCCATTACACTGTTTATCTTGTCCTTAAAGATGGCACCTACACTGCGCACGATGTTCTGAATGCAGTCAAGTTTGCTAATGACACAATCGGTGTAAAACTTGTTATTGCGGGATATGTTTTTGAAGACGATGGATATTCGAAATGTGTTTCTGAGATTCAGTCAACCCCGGATATCAGTATTACTATGATTGAAGCAATTTCTCCGATTTCCTCCTTTGATGTGAATGTTGAACAGGGTATGTGTTCAATTACTGAGGATGAGTTATCAGAGAAACTCGGGAGGTCTTGATTATGGCTTATTCAGATCTCCAATTATAGGACAACATAAGTAGTACTATATAATCAGAAAGAAACAAATAACCTTGATAATTCTTGATTACAGGAGGTATGGCAATGAAAAATTGGATGGATTTAAATGGCGATGGCAAAATAGATGGTGCGGAAATGATGTTTGCAGGAGAAATGCTTTGCACCAGCAGGGAAGAACATGAAGCATTATTTGGAGATGCCGGAGATTTCGAGGATGACGCAAAGGATGATTTTGAGATTGATGCAATGGCAGCAGGACTTGATGTTGATGAATTAGAACTTATGGATCCTGATGACAGGGCAGAGGCATTGGAAGAAGCAGGGTTAGACCCGGACGATTATGACTTTGACTGAGTTTTTTGAAAAGGAGGCTGATTTGTATGAAAAGAGATTCATTTGGACTTGGATTGGCAGTAGCGTTTGTAATGGTATGTGTTGTGCTTGTGATTGGTTCAATAGGTGTGGCAAGTGAACCTAAGTGCATTAAGGCTGGATGTGATAATAAACAGGCAAGCGGAAGCAGTTATTGTTATCTGCACAAACCATATACGGGCAGTCGTACATCTAATAGCAGTTCGACACATAGCAATAAATCATCCAGCAGTAATTCTAAAAGTAGTGCAAGCAGTTCTGGTTCAAGCAGTAGTTACAATAGTAAATCAAATTCAACAAATAAGTCATCATATAGCAGCGGCACAAAAAAGAGTACATATGATTCTTATGATGATGGCTATGATGATATCTATATGGATGGCGATTATGACTATGACAGATATGACAGAGACAGCGATTATGCTGATGGTGTAGATGATGCAATGGATGAGATTGGATGGTAAAAAAATATGGTTGTAATTGTGAGAGTTCAGAGTACTAATGCTTAAATAGTTGGAGTCAGTATTATTAATTATTGTTGGTGTATATATTAAAATGATGTATAATTATTAATAAGTTTTCAATATGGAAAATAATTGTGTTAGTTGAAATAGTAGTTGTATAGTAATGATAGGCAGACTGTTAGATTAAGACACTGATTAATGAGGTTTAACAGGTGGGATATATATTTGTCTATAATTAATAATGTTTTGCTACATAATAAGTAAAAGGTAATAGAGGAGGATATAGCTAATGACAAAATGGTTTTTCCCTACTATAGGATTCGGAGAATTGGAGGGCTTTTCAAACCCTGGATTGGAAATGTTTAAAGGTGAACCATTAAGAGCAATGGCAAGAGAAATAGTGCAAAACTCTTTAGATGCAATTTATGAAGAAGATAAACCTGTATATATAGAATTTGATAATAAATTTATAAGCCCGGTGACAAATTTTCCAGGTATGGAGAATATGAGAGTGGTTATTGATAAATGCAGGGAATTTTGGAAAGAAGAGAATGAAGATAAGACTATGAAGTTTATATCAGAAGCGGATAAAAGACTTCGCTCATCAGGCATATTTGTATTACGTGTTAGTGACTATAATACAACAGGATTGAGAGGAGCGTTCAGTAATAAGACTATTACCCCTTGGAAAAGTTTGGTTCAAGGTAATGCATTTTCCGTTAAAAATTCAGATAGTGCAGGGGGAAGTTATGGTATAGGAAAAGCGGCACCTTTTGTTGTGTCCAAATTACAGACAGTATTTTATAGAACATATGATGTTGATGGGGTAAGAGCGGCACAAGGTGTTACTCATCTTACCTCATTTAGAGATGAATCTATGGCTTTACCGGGAGAGGATTCAATAAGAAGATCTACAGGATATTATTCAGTATCTAATCAGAATCAGCCTTTTGAAGAAATTCCTGAACTAGAACAGTTAAATAAGAGAACGGAATATGGTACTGACCTATTTATACCAGCATTTGATTTCAGTTCAGGTAAGATGGAATGGAAAGATATAATAATAGAGTTATTGGAAAATTTTTTATATTCAATATATGCAGGTAAATTGGTTGTTAAAATAGATAATATAAAACTTGACAAGGATACATTAAAAAAACATCTTGAACGGTTAATGCCTAAAACAAAACATGCAATGTGCTTTTATAATGTTATAAGATATGACAATGGGGAAGTAAAGGAAATAAAATACAAGTTATATAATTATGGATATTTAAGATTAAGGTTGTTGTACAAATCAGATCTTAATAAAAAAATTTTGGTTGTAAGAAATTCTGGTATGAAAATAGCAGATATTAAAGCATTGCCAAAGGGTATATCTTATACTGGATTTTTGGAGTTACAAGGTGAGGAAATTAATACATTTTTTAGGAAAATGGAGAATCCTCAGCATAATGCCTGGGAACCTGAAAGACATAGCAATCCAGCATTGGCTAAGAAAATAAAAAAGGAAGTTGAAGAATGGGTTAGAGAAACCATTGGCAGTAAAATTGAAGAAATTAGTGGTGATGAAATGGATATTGATGTTGGAAATATTTTTAACACAAATTCAAATCCTGATTTATCAAGTATTTCGGAAAGTGAGAAAAAAGAGAGTATAATAGATACTGTTAATGATTTTAATTTGATTGAACAAGAAAAAAATATCAGCGATTTAAAAGTAAAAGATATCGGAAATCAGGGTTCTAAGCAGAAAATGAATACTGTATCAGGATTTATTGATGATGAGGGAGAAGCAATTGGACATAGACATAGGTCAGGAGAAAAAAGGATTGCTCAACCTACTGGAAGGAAGGGCTATATAGATAAAAAAGGACTGGATCGAATGTTTGATATGAAGGATGTTCCTGAAATGAAAAATAATAAAGTTAGAGAAATACCAGTTGGTGCAAGATTTATTTGTAATAAAGATGGTGCTAACAAATTAATATTAACTGCTAAGGAATATATCAACACAGGCGAGATTGAAATAGTTTCTGCAGGTGAAAACGGAAAAACACTTCCAATAAATGTTAAAGGTGCATCATCCGTAAATGTTGAATGTAAGGTTATAGATGGACATATTCTACTGAAAAATGTAAAAGCAAATGTAAAAATAAAAATAGAATTTTACATAAATGGTGATAAAAAATATGCTATGGGGGTTAGAGCGTATGGAAATTAAGAATAGGCTGTTTCCTTATCCAGTATTATGTGCGGATAATGATGATTATGAGAATAGTGTATTTGATGTAATTGTGGAAAAAGATGATGAATTAAATGATATTGTGCTTGAGTTTAATATAACATTGGATAATAGGGAAATTTTATCCTTAATACGAGATGGAAAAGCGGAATATGTTATTCACATAGAATGTCCATATACATCATATAGAAGAGTGACAAGAGGGTATAGTAAAAATATCAAATATAGAATACCAAAGGGGAAAATTAATAAGGATGTATATTTTGTTGCAATGGTAGTTGCAACATCAGAAATAAACGATTTTTATTCAGATAGCTTCAATGAGGATTATGACGAAGATGTTTATTTTGATAAAGGTGCTATTATAGCATATAAGAATTTACCAAAGATGTTTATTCTAAAAAATCAGGAAGAATTAGCAAGAGGTGATTCATTTTTTTCTATTGTTAATAAAAAATTTAAGTCCGATGACAGAGAACCTATTACATATGATTTGAGTGGAGATAAGATAAAAATATTAGTTGATAATATTTTGTATAATGAGTATGTAAAGTTTCAAACAAATCAGTCAATGATGCCATTGCTATTAAGTTGTCTTGTAATGCCGGCGTTGGCGTATACAGTGGAAATATTAAGAAATGATGGCTATGAGAATTATGTATCTAGTTATTGGTTTCAGAAATTAAGCAAGGCATGTGAACTCAAAGGAAAGAATTTTATAAAAGATATAATATATAATGAGTCAACTGCAATTGAGGTAGCTCAGAATCTACTTGAGTCACCGGTAAGCAAAACTTTAGATAATCTATCATCGATTATTGAAGATACGGAGGAATAGATTATGAAGATATTATTTATGAAACAAGATGCCATGAATAAACTAAAAGAAAATATGCAGACATTATATATTAATTATTATAGGGAAAAAACTAATGAATGGATATATAGCATATTTGAATATGATCCCTTTGATGTTCTTTTTGAAATACCAGATTTTGACCTATATCCGATTTTAAATAAAAAAGGTGTTACTGAACTAGAAAACTGTAAAATTATGTATGATAAGTTAAAGAATATTACAGAATCACAAGCATCTGATGAAAGATTGTGGGCTGGATTATGTAATGGAACTTTTTATAATTATGTCAGAAACAGATGGGATTATGATAAAATAGATTTAATGGATGCAAAGTCTGATTCAGACAAAATTCTATCTAGATTCTTTTTTAAAAATGGTAAGTACAGAAATACCTTATCAAAATGTTGGTGGGTTGGTCATAATACATATTTACCAAATAATATAAATCATTTTCAATTACTTGATTTTTTAGGAGCAGATGATTTCTCTACTAAAATTAATGATATGTTTTATAATTATTCCTTTGCTTCCAATAACACAATTGTTACAGGTATAATAAATGGTTGGTATAAAGCAACAAAAGATGAAAAACTTACAGTAAGAGAATATTTTAGACCAATGATGCAATATTTTAATGCGTTGGGTGGAGGAGTTTTATTGGATATATATTCTGAAAGTGAAGTTGAAAAGATTGTTACAGATTATATATCATTATTACTGAATAAGGAAGATCCAATTATTATTGATGACATTGATTCAGATGAAGAAGATACCATGAGTTGAACGCAATATAAATAAATTTATAATAATATATTGCTCATATAGGGGGAATACAATTGGAAATAATAGATAATGTCAATAAGACACTAAAAGAAGATTTGACAACTGAAATACATAAAGGGAGTAAAGTCTCTATTGCTGCAGCCTGCTTTTCTATTTATGCGTTTGCTGAATTAAAGAAAGAGCTTAAAAATGTGGATGAATTGCGCTTTGTTTTTACATCACCTACATTCATTAAAGAAAAAGCAAAACGCGAAAAGAGGGAATTTTATATACCAAGACAGGAACGTGAGAAAAATCTGTTTGGTTCAGAGTTTGAAGTTAAGCTTCGTAATGAGATGACACAGAAGGCAATTGCAAAAGAATGTGCGGAGTGGATTCGTAAAAAGGCCGTATTCAAGTCAAATGTGACAAATGAAAATATGATGGGATTTATTAATGTAGATGATAAGAATTATATGCCATTAAGCGGATTTACAACAGTAGATTTAGGTTGTGAACGTGGAAATAATGCTTATTATATGGTTCAGAAATCAGAAGCACCAATGAGTACAGCATACTTGCAGCTATTTGAACAGATATGGAATGATTCATCAAAACTGCAGGAAGTGACAGATGAAGTGATAGAGAATATCACAACTGTTTATAATGAAAATTCTCCGAATTATCTGTATTTTGTAACACTATACAACATTTTCAATGAATTTCTTGAAGATGTATCAGATGATGTACTGCCAAACGAGGCAACAGGCTTTAAAGAAAGCAAAATATGGGGGATGCTCTATAATTTTCAGAAGGATGCTGCATTAGCAATTATCAATAAATTGGAGAAGTATAATGGATGCATCCTGGCAGATTCAGTAGGTTTAGGAAAAACATTCACTGCACTGTCTGTAATAAAGTATTACGAGAATAGGAATAAATCTGTGCTTGTGTTGTGTCCTAAGAAGCTGGCAAATAACTGGAATACATATAAGTATAATTACATCAACAATCCGATTGCAGCTGATCGTATGCGCTACGATGTACTGTTTCATACAGATTTAAGCAGAGAGTCAGGAAATTCCAATGGTATGGATCTGGATATGGTAAACTGGGGAAATTATGATTTGGTGGTTATTGATGAATCGCATAATTTCCGTAATGGTGGCAAAATATCCGGTGAGAATGAGAAAGAAAACAGATATCTGAAGCTTCTTAATAAGGTTATACGCAAGGGTGTTAAGACAAAGGTGCTTATGTTGTCTGCCACACCGGTAAATAATCGTTTTGTAGATTTGAAGAATCAGATTGCTCTTGCTTATGAGGGAGAAAGCCAGCTACTGGATGAAAAGCTGAATACACATAAGAGTATTGATGATATTTTCAAGCAGGCACAGACTGCCTTTAATACATGGAGTAAATGGGAACCGGAGGATAGAACTACAAGTAAACTTTTAAGTATGCTTGATTTTGACTTCTTTGAATTGCTTGATAGTGTAACGATTGCACGTTCAAGAAAGCATATTCAGAAATATTATGATACATCAGATATAGGAACATTTCCAAAGAGAAATCCACCTATATCAAAAAGACCGGGCTTGACAGATTTAAGCAAGGCGATTAATTACAATGAGATATTTGAACAGCTGAATCTGCTTAGATTATGTATATATACACCAACGGATTATATCCTGCCAAGTAAATTAGCAAAGTATAAAGATGTGTATGATTCAAACCATGTAAAGGGAGGTCTTACACAGTCTGGTCGAGAGCAGGGAATCAGAAGATTGATGTCAATAAACCTTATGAAGCGAATGGAAAGTTCAGTATATTCCTTCAGACTGACATTAAAACGTATCAACGATCTTATTACCGATACCATAAAGAGCATTGCAGATTTTGAACATGGCTACAATAAATCCTCATTGAATTTGAATGACATAACAAATATGGATTTAGATGGGGATGACCAGAATGATGATGTGTTTGCAATTGGAAAGAAAGTAAGAATAGACATTGCAGATATGGATTATAAGTCATGGAGACGCGAGCTGGAAAGAGATAAGGAAATACTGGATTTGCTTCTTGCGATGATTGTAGATATAACACCTGCACATGATAGCAAATTGCAGACCTTATTTGATGTGATAGATGAAAAGCAGGAACATCCTATCAATACCGGTAATAAGAAAATAATCATATTTACTGCTTTTGCAGATACAGCGGATTATCTGTATGACACAGTAAGTATGTATGTGAAGAAAAAATATGGATTGGACACAGCAATTATTACCGGCTCAGTTGATGGAAAGACCACAATCAAAGGATTAAAAACAGACTTAAATACAGTATTAACATGTTTTTCCCCGGTATCTAAAGGAAAAAGTCTATTATTACCGAACGAAAAAGCAGAAATAGACATTCTGATAGCGACAGACTGCATATCGGAAGGTCAGAATCTACAGGATTGTGATTATCTGATTAATTATGATATACATTGGAATCCGGTTCGTATTATCCAGAGATTTGGACGAATAGACCGAATTGGAAGTAAAAATGAATGTATCCAGCTTGTAAACTTCTGGCCCAATATTACATTGGATGAATATATTAATTTGAAAGCCAGGGTAGAAACCAGAATGAAAATCGTGGATATGACAGCTACGGGCGATGATAATGTCCTTAGTCCGGAGGAAAAGGGAGATTTAGAGTATCGAAAACAGCAGCTCAAGAGGTTACAGGAGGAAGTGGTAGATATTGAAGATATGTCATCCGGAATATCAATTATGGATCTTGGATTGAATGAGTTCAGATTGGATTTGCTTGATTATATTAAGACACATCCTGAGATTGAAAAGGCACCGCATGGAATGAATGCTGTGGTGAAAGCAACGGAAGAATTGCCGGCTGGTGTAATATTTGTACTTAGAAATATAAAGAATGAGGTAAATATTAACAGTCAGAACAGGCTGCATCCGTTCTATATGGTATATATGTCAGAAGAAGGAGAGGTAATCATAGATCATCTTTCACCGAAGGAAATGCTGGATTCATTCAGATTTTTATGTAAAGGAAAAAAGGAACCGGATAAAGAACTATGTGCTAAATTCAATGATGAAACAGATGATGGTCGGAAAATGGGAAAATATTCAGGTTTACTTGGAGACGCCATTGCATCCATCATTGAGTTGAAAGATGAAAGTGATATAGACAACTTCTTAGGGGGCAGTCAGGTTAGCTTTTTGAGTAATGAGATAAAAGGTTTGAATGACTTTGAACTTATTAGCTTTTTAATTGTTAAATAGAGGTGAATGATATGCTGGGATTACCACAATTAACGGAAACAAGTAAGCAACTTCCGAAAAAAGCAATTTTTACAAAATTTCAAATGAATACAGCTGCAAAAGAAAAAATTGATGCTGATATTTCAAGAATCACGATAGTAAATGAGATTGCTCCAAATAAGGTTAATATTTCTGCCGGAGAAGATGTAAAAAGCTTTTTTGTTTTGCTTGTTTCTCTCAAAAAGAAAGAATATGACGAAAAAACGATAGCAACACTTTCTAAGTTGATACCGCAAAATATTTTATTTGTTCTTGAATATGAGGATGAAAGCAGACTTGCTATTTACCATACAAAGGTAATGCAGACAGCGTGGATGCCGACAGAAGAACAAAAGGTTGAACTTAAAGGGTTAAATCTCGATACTGTCTGGGAGAATATCGTTATTGCTGTCGGTGGAGTGAATATAGAAAAAGGAAATTCGCTTGATGAACAGATAGAGATAAATGAAAAAAAGCAGAAGCTCGAAAAAGAGATTGCAAAACTTGAAAAGCAGGCAAGGGCAGAGAAGCAGCCTAAAAAGAAGTTTGAATTAGTGCAAGCAGAAAAGAAGCTTAAAGAGAAGCTTAAATTATTGGAGGGATAAGGATGTCAGTTGACCAGTATCAGAGGGCTGTGAATGGGTTAGATAAAGAAATTGCAGACCTTGAAAAAAAGAAAGCTGCAAAAGATAAAGATATAGCGTCTTTACAGAATAAAATTGTTTCGACACAAAAATCTATTAATAAGAATACTTCACAAAGCTCTCTTAATAGTAAGAGAAGACAGATTGCTTCTTGCGAATCAGATATAGCAAAAAAGAGTAAGGATAGTGCAGACCTTGGCAAGAAGATAGCTGAGAAGAGAAAGAAACGTTCAGATACGTACTTGAAACTTCAAAAAGAACAGCAGAATGAACAGAAGAAACAGGACAGGGCAAGTCAGCGTTTGCAGGTATCTTATGAAAAACGTATAGATGAACTTCAACAGCAATTAGCAAAATCTGTTGTACTTCCTCAACAGAGTAATAGTGAAAGTGAAGAAGAATATGATGTATTTGTTTCTCATGCATGGGAAGATAAAGAAGATTTTGTCGATGAATTTGTCGATGAATTGAAAAAGCAGGGACTTAAAGTCTGGTATGATACAAATAAGCTTAAATGGGGCGACTCCATGAGAGAAAAAATTGACAAAGGATTGGCTAAATCCAGATATGGTGTGGTCGTGTTATCACCCAATTATATTGCAGAACACAAATATTGGACGAAGGCTGAACTGAATGGTTTGTTTCAGGTTGAGAGTATCAATGGGAAAGTAATTCTTCCGATATGGCACAATTTGACCAAGAAGCAGGTTGTCGAATACAGCCCAATTATTGCAGACCGTAAGGCAATGACGACTGCTTCAATGACGGCAGAAGAAATAGCAGTTCAATTGAAAGAATTGTTTATGCCTGAAGTTACAGAGGAAAATTAAATGAATAGTGACATTACAACAGCTCTGATAGGTGTTGGAGCAACAATTGCCGGAACTATTCTTGGTTGGGTGTTAAATAATTTATCAAACAGAGGTAAGTTGAACATTTATATTTCCTTATGGGAGGATTGTTTTAAGCACAATCATATAGGAGAAATGATACCATGTTCTAAACGTGAAGAAGTACAAAGCTATACTTATAAGGCTTCATTTGACTTATATAACAGTAGCGGAAATACCAAAATAATGAGAAATATCCAAATTGCATTTAGCGATGGAAAAAGTGATATTGAGAAGCAGACACCACAAGATGATGCAACAAAAAGATTTTCAAGTCCAATGGTATTTTACGATGATGTAAAACCTATCAATATTCCACCTAAGGCAGTTATAAAACTTGATTTGCATAATGGGAGTTGGAATAAAGATGACGAGCTTGATTATATATGGAAAACAAAAAAGGTGTATTTGGTATACACTGATGAGAAAAACAAGATAAAACGCATGCTTATAAAAGCGGAAGATTACGAAAATTATTTCATAAACCATAAACCGGAGGAAAAAGAAAATGGATAAACTCAAGATGCAGACAGTTAATAAAGCTGATGAGAATTTTAAGAAACTGGCAGCTATGTTCCCTAATGCTGTTACTGAAATAATAGATGAGAACGGCGAAGTGGTTCGTGCTATTGATAAAGACGTACTCATGCAGGAGATTTCTTGCGAAGTTGTTGAGGGAAACGAGGAGCGCTATCAGTTTACTTGGCCTGACAAGAAGAAGTCGGTTCTTCTTGCCAATGCACCGATAAACAAGACATTGCGTCCTGTTCGAGATGATGAAACAATTCCAACCGGAGTAGACAGTGACGGAAAACCATATTGTAGTAGTGGTAGTGTGGATTTTGATAATACAGAAAACCTTTATATTGAGGGGGATAATCTTGAGGTATTAAAACTCTTGCAGGAAACATATCTTGGCAAAATCAAAATGATATATATAGACCCACCATATAATACGGGAAATGATTTTGTTTATGCCGATGATTTTTCTCAAAGTACAGAGGAGTATCTTGAAAACAGCGGGCAGTTTGATGACGAGGGAAATCGACTTGTAAAAAACCTTGATAATAATGGACGTTTCCATACAGACTGGTTGAATATGCTTTATCCAAGATTAAAATTAGCAAAGGATTTGCTCGCAGAAGATGGTGTTATATTCATTAGCATTGATGATAATGAAGTTACGAATCTGCGCAGAGTGTGCAATGAAGTTTTGGGGGAGAGTAACTTCATTGCTCAGTTTATATGGCAAAGTCGTCAAAACAAAGACAATCGTAATATTTCTGGTGTGTCCATTGACCACGAGTATATTATTTGCTACTCAAAGCAGTGTGGACAGAGGATTTTTCGCGGTACAGAGCGGAAAACCGAACTGTACAACAATCCTGATGATGACCCGAGAGGACCTTGGACAAGTGCAAACATGGTAGGATTAGCAACAAAAGATGCAAGACCAAATTTGCATTATGATTTAATCAATCCTTACGATGGCATTAACTACGGATGCCCTACAAAGGGCTGGCGATACGACCGAAATACTATGAAACGTCTAATAGACGAAAATAGAATTATTTGGCCGGATTCACCTACAGGGAGACCGCGAAAGAAGTCTTTCCTTTTTGAACTTTCTGATAATTTGCCGGGGTATTCCTCCGTCTTTAGCTCGGGTGTATATACGAATACTGCGACAAAAGAACTTGCTTCCATATTTGACGGGTATCTGTTCGATTTTCCGAAACCAGTAGAGATAATTCGGCAGTTGATTCAGCAAGTGACGGCTCCAGAAGACATCATCCTCGACTTTTTCTCCGGCTCCGCCACCACTGCCCACGCTGTCATGCAGCTCAATTATGAGGATAAAGGTCACCGTAAATTCATTATGGTACAACTGCCGGAGGCTTGCGATGCTAAAAGTGAAGCGTATAGAGCAGGTTACAAGAACATATGCGAAATCGGTAAAGAACGTATCCGCCGTGCGGGGGCGGAGATTCAGCAGGATCGCGCAATAGAGATCGGAACCCACAAACATGAGTGGAATCAAACATGTTACTATGTGGAGCATAAAGAAGAATGCGATAAGCTTGGCCATTTGCCAGACGAGTACTTTGAAAAAGAATTTCCGCCAGTCGATACAGGTTTCCGCGTCCTCAAGCTGGACGATACCAACATGAAGGACGTCTACTATGCGCCGGATGACTACGATCAGGGGATGCTCGCTGGTCTGGAATCCAACATCAAGGATGACCGCACCGATCTCGACCTGCTGTTCGGCTGCCTGATCGACTGGGGGCTGCCGCTGTCCCTGCCGTACAAGTCCGAGCAGTTGGGCGGCTGCACCGTCCACACCTACAACGACGGCGACCTGATCGCCTGCTTTGACAAAAATATCCCCGAAAGCGTGGTCAAAGAGATCGCACAGCGTAAACCGCTCCGTGCTGTCTTCCGCGATTCCGGCTTTGCGTCCAGCCCGGAGAAGATCAACGTATTCGAAATTTTCAAGCTCTATATGCCGGAGGACGCGGGCGACATTTCCAAGCGCGTGAGGGTGATCTGATGAACGCCGACTTGTTAGTCTATCAAGCAAAGGCATTTTATAACGCATATATAGCACTTGACCAACTAAGCCGGGATGATTCAGATACGCTGCTTTTGCTTTTTGCCCCTTTAGTTGTAAACGGCGCATTTTCTGTCGAATTAGCACTCAAGGCAATTTTAGCTAAAAACCAAATTGAATATGGAAAAGAGCACAACTTGCTAATTCTTTTTCAGATGCTTCCGAAATCCTTTCAACAGGAACTGTGGGCATACTTAATCGAAAAGGCACCGGAGTATGCGGGCTCTGAAAAAGGACTCGATGAGCTTATTTTGCTCTCAAACGCCTTCGTTGACTGGCGCTACGCATTTGAGGGAAAACCTGTACCTGCGATAGAATCTCGCTTTTTAGCGGCTTTTGCAAATGCAGCGGTTCATACAATGTTTTCTTACTATAATGCGGATTTACTTCCTGCGACTAAAACGGAATCAAACAATGAGATTGAGCAGAGGTTTCATGAAAACCGTGAAAAATGTAAGGAAATCAATTTGAAAATGATCCAAAAGAAAACCAAGGAGCATCAGTTATGAAACTCCAATTCAAACATCAAAAATTTCAGGCGGATGCGGCAAAAGCAGTTGTTGACGTCTTTGCCGGACAGCCGTACCTCACGCCTACCTACATGATGGACAGGGGCTATGGTCAGCAGACGCTCACGGATGACACGGACTTCACCGGCTGGCGTAACGAACGTATCGTGCCGGAGCTTTCCGACAAGCTGATTCTGGAACATCTGCAAAAGGTGCAGCGCACCAATCAGATCAAGCCGTCGGACAAGCTGGAAGGTCGTTATAATCTGACGATTGAAATGGAGACCGGCGTCGGCAAGACCTATACCTACATTAAGACCATGTACGAACTGAACAAGCACTACGGTTGGAGCAAGTTCATTGTGGTCGTGCCGAGCATTGCCATCCGCGAGGGCGTTTATAAGTCCTTTCAGGTGACGCAGGAGCATTTCGCGGAGGAATACGGCAAGAAAATCCGGTTTTTCATCTACAATTCTGCCCAGCTCACGGAGATTGACCGCTTTGCGTCGGATAGTTCCATCAATGTCATGATCATCAATTCTCAGGCATTCAACAAGTCCGTTGATGCAAATGAAAAGTTGGAAAACGGCAAAAGGGCAGACAAAAATGCAGCCATTATATTTAGAAAACTGGATAGTTTCCGTTCTCGCCGTCCGATTGATATTATTGCGAAAACGAATCCAATTTTGATTATCGATGAGCCGCAGTCGGTCGAAGGACCTGCCGCTAAGAAAAATCTAAAGCTATTTTGCCCGCTGCTGACGCTGCGCTATTCCGCAACCCATAAATCGGACAGCATCTATAACATGGTCTATCGCCTTGATGCAATGGAGGCGTATAACAAGCGGCTGGTCAAGAAAATTGCCGTTAAGGGCATCACAGAGTCCGGCAGCACGGCAACCGAGGGATTTGTCTATCTGGAAAGCATCAATCTTTCCAAATCCGACCCGACGGCAACCATTCAGTTTGATTGCAAGGGTGCGTCCGGTATCCGCAAGAAAACGGCAACAGTCGGAATCGGTTATAATCTTTATGACAATTCCGGCAATCTGGACGAGTACAAAGTCGGCTTTGTGGTGAAGTCCATTGACGGACGCGACAACTCCGTGGAGTTTCTGAACGGCGTCAAAATCTTTGCCGGTGACGTCATCGGCAAGGTCAGCGAAGACCAGCTTCGCCGCATTCAGATCCGTGAGACGATTCTTTCTCACTTGGAGCGGGAACGGCAGCTTTTCCATAAGGGCATCAAAGTCCTGTCCCTGTTCTTTATCGACGAGGTTGCGAAGTACAAGCAGTATGATGAGGTTGGGCATCCGTTCAACGGCATCTATGCGGATATGTTCGAGGAAGAGTACAACGACATTCTCAGCTCCATGCAGCGGGAGATCGGCGATGAGGACTACATCCGCTATCTGGACGCAATTTCCGCCCATGATACCCACGCAGGTTATTTTTCCGTTGACAAAAAGGGCAAAATGACCGACAGCAAGCTCTCCGACAAGAAGGAGGGTACGTCCGACGATATTGACGCCTATGACCTGATTATGAAGAACAAGGAGCTGCTTCTGGATCGCGATCCGAAAAAGTCTCCTGTGCGTTTCATTTTCTCTCATTCCGCACTGCGTGAAGGCTGGGACAACCCGAATGTGTTCCAGATTTGCACACTGAAACAAAGCAGCAGCGAGGTTCGCAAGCGGCAAGAGGTCGGTCGCGGTCTGCGCCTGTGCGTCAATCAGGACGGCGAGCGCATGGACGCCAACGTGCTTGGAAATGATGTGCAGTCCATCAACGTTCTGACCGTCATCGCCAGTGAGAGCTATGACAGCTTTGCAAAGGGCTTGCAGACTGAGCTTGCCGATGCAGTTGCCGGACGCCCTGTGGCTGTTACCGCCGATCTGTTCAAGGGCAAGGTCATTGTGGATGCCAGAGGCAACGAGCAGGTCGTGGACGGCGATACAGCGCAGGCAATCTTCGAGGATTTGATTTCTAATGAATATGTCAAGCGTGGTGCGCTGACTGATAAGTATTACGCGGACAAAGCAAACGGTGCAATTCAGGTTGCCGATGAAGTTGCCGATAGCCGTGATGCTGTGATCAAGATTCTCGATTCCGTCTATGACAGCCGCGCCATGCAGCCGGAGAACGCCCGTGACAAGAATGTGGAGCTGCAAGTTGATCCCGACAAGCTTGCCATGCCGGAGTTCAAGGCTCTCTGGAAGCGCATCAGCCCAAAATCCGTATATGTGGTGGACTTTGATACGGATGAGCTTGTGAAGAAAGCCATCGCATCGCTCAACCAGAATCTTCATGTGCCGAAGATATTCTTCAAGGTTGAAACCGGCGCAATGGACGAGATCAAGTCGAAGGATTCTCTCCTTGACGGAAGTGCATTCTCGAAATCAAAGTCGTCTACTTATGATAGTCGGAAGCAGATTCGAACCAACAGCAGTGTAAAGTATGATTTAATCGGCAAGCTGGTCGGAGAGACCGGTTTGACACGAAAAGCAGTTGTTGCCATTCTGACCGGTATCGAAAAAGCTGTCTTTGAGCAGTTCAAGTTCAATCCGGAAGAGTTCATTATCAAAGCAGCCGCCCTGATCAATGATGAAAAAGCTACTGCAATCATTCAGCACATCACCTACAATGTGCTGGATGAGCATTACGATACGGACATCTTTACCGAACCGACCATCAAGGGCAAGCTCGGTACAAATGCAATGAAAGCGCAGCGACATCTATACGATCATATCGTGTATGATTCCACGAACGAGCGTGATTTTGCAGCCGACCTGGACACCAACACAGATGTTGCGGTTTATGTGAAGCTGCCGGACAGCTTTTATATTGCAACGCCAGTAGGACACTATAATCCGGACTGGGCGATTGCCTTCTATGAAGGTACAGTCAAGCACATCTATTTCGTCGCTGAAACGAAAGGCGACATGTCCTCTATGCAGCTCCGGCTCATTGAGGAATCGAAAATTCATTGCGCAAGGGAGCATTTCAAGGCAATCAGCAGTCAAAATGTGGTGTATGATGTGGTGGACAGCTACCAAACACTGCTTGAGAAAGTTATGAAATAGGCCAAGATAGGAAGAACTGCCTGAAGTGGGGACAAGAGAATTGACTTTGTTTTAGATGACAGGAATTGGGGTGATAGGATGTCTCTTACAATCCAGCTTTTTGAAAATCAGCATATTCGCACGGCGTGGGATGAAGAAAAGGAAGAATGGTACTTCTCCATTGTCGATGTAGTTGGCGTACTGACGGACAGCGTTGATCCCACGGCGTATTGGCGCAAACTCAAACAACGGTTGAAGGCCGAGGGCAATGAAACCGTGACAAATTGTCACGGTTTGAAAATGACGGCTCATGATGGCAAGAAACGCCTGACCGATGTGGCCGATACCGAACAGCTCCTCCGCATCATCCAGGCCATCCCGTCACCCAAAGCGGAGCCGTTCAAACTCTGGCTGGCACAGGTCGGCCGGAAGCCACCACCACGGAAATTTCTAAGCAGAAGGCACCGGCGACCCTTTCGGAGAACATCGACATGGCCCGTGCCGGTGGCAAGGTGGCTGGCGACGCACGAAAGGCCATTGAGACGCAGACCGGCGTTCCCGTCATCACTTCCAAGAACGCCGCACAGCTCAGCGAAGTGGTTACAAATCTACTGGAAGATGCGGGGAATAAAGAAAATGGGGCGGTTTAAAATCTGCCTCGCTATAGACAAAGAAAACCGTGTGCTGACCTTGTGGTCAGCACACGGTTTTTCATTTGGATTCCTTCAGCCAGACCTCCAGTTCCTTCTGAGAGATCAGGCCCTGCTCACATTTATCCTTCTCCGCTCTGGCCCGCTCGCTCCAATCGTAAAACTGCTGGTCGGTGATCCGTCCGGCCTTGATCCACGCAAAGCGCCGCTTGTATTCTTTCCGGTAAGCCTTGAAAGCATCATTGCCTGCCTGCCGGAGCGTCCACTGCTTCAGAGCGCCGATGTCACGGCAACGCTGCTGTCCTTCCGGAACAGGCCGCCCGCAATACTCTGCACTGACACGTCCGGTCTGTGCAAAGTACCGTCCGCAGGTCTTGCAGCGCCGCACGGTGATGTTCCGTTCCACGCAGCTCCGCAAAGAGTAGTCGATCATGTCCCGAATGCTGGAGGAATACAGCACCGGCGAACACCGCCCCGGCTCCACCGGCTCAAAGCTGAGCGGGATGGGGTGGAAACAAAACAGGCCGGGATCTTTCGGCATATCGTAGGTATAATTCCTTGCCGCCTGCGCCTGCGGCTCCCGCCCCGCGCTGTCCACATCCAGCACCAACTCAAAAAGGCGTTGGATCTGCTGCTGATACCGCGGAAGCTGTTCAGGGAGCTGGCGCAGTTCGTCCAGTATCTGCGCATGCTCCTTGATATAGTCTCTGTGCATACGTCCCCACCAACCAATAGGTCTGTTTTCATCCGGTAAGCGAATATCGGGAATGTAGTAATCACCGCAACGGATATAGTTCAATTCCTGCATCATATGTACCTCCAATAAGATTCAAACATTCTATTTAAAGATAGAAAAAGGCGATACCTGGTTGTGAAAACCAAGTATCGCCAATTTTTCTTGTTGCACTCCTGTACGGCAGCTACCCTATGCCAGTAATATTCTCATACTGTCTTATTGGAAACTACCTTGATGCAGTACCCTTATTCTCCTGCATCAAAGGGCACCTATTATCTACTCTTGTCAACCCGGCAGAAATTACCCGCCGATAGGCATTTTGTCCTTTTCAGTGACGATGAATTCAGGACGCTTTCCTTTTGAAAATAGGGGTAACCATAGACCCATCAGCCTTCTTAAGTCCAATGCCAGTGACGATTGACAGCATGTCGAACACAAAACACAGCCAAATAAACGGCATATAGAAGAAATATTCATAAGGCGTAACACCTAATGTAGCCGTGATAAACGCTCCCGTATTTCCCCAAGGAATTAATGGGCAGACAACGGTGCCGCCATCCTCCATCATTCTGGAAAGATTCAGTCTGGAATACCCCATTTCATCCATAGCGTCCGCCGCCAATTCGCCTGTAACAGGCATCGTGACAAAATAGGAAGTTGTTGCCACAAGCAGGACCGGTTGCATAATGAGTGCCAATACCATAAACTGCGTAGGCGTCTTCGCAACCTTTTTGACCGCCTCAAATATGGCATTTACGCTGCCCGACGCTCTCATTGGCGCTGCAAAAATTGCCGCAGACAATATCAGGCCAATGGTATCCAGCATGCTCACAATGCCGCCCCGGTTTACCAGAGTGTTGACGATAGGAATGCCAGTCTCCATGGAAACGCCTTTACTCATCGCGTTAAGCATTTCTATCGGATCCGCACCCTGCGTCACAATACCAATAATAAAAGCGACAACAATTCCCGCTCCAAACGTAGGAATTGCAGGTTTTTTCATCAGGACCAACACCAGTACTACAATCGGAGGCAGCAGGGTTAAGAGACTTAAATTAAAGGAGGCGTCAAGCCCGGCGAGAATCTCATCATAATCCACACCAGATATCGCTCCACCCTTAAACCTGAAACCCAACACGAAAAACAGTACTAACGAAACGAGCATCGCCGGAACAGTCGAATAGTACATATGCTTGACATGATCCAACAAATTCACTCTCGCGCACGAGGCCGCCAACACTGTGGAGTCAGACAGAGGAGACATTTTGTCGCCAAAAAACGATCCAACCACAATGGCGCCGGCAGTCATCTCTATAGGAATTCCCAGCCCCATGGCCACACCCAAAAGTGCTACGCCCAGAGTGGAAACAGTTCCCCAGGAAGTACCCGTGCAAACTGACATCACGGAGCACAAAATACACGATAAGAACAAAAACTGCCCCGGAGCCAGCAGCTTCATTCCATAATAAGTCATGGTTGGAATTGTTCCGGACAAAATCCATGAAGCAACCATCATACCAATTACAATGAGCAAAACAATGGGCATTGCCGTCGATTTGATTCCCTCGGCAAATTTGCTCTCAATATCCTCCCACTTGAAGCCCCAAATCATGCAAATGATTCCACCGATTGCACCGGAAAGCATCAAGGTAGTTTTCGTATCTACATTAAATACAATTTTGCAAACAACGATTACCAGCACTGCCGCAAACAAAAGGAGTAGTCCCTGTTTTGCAGTTACCTTCTCTCCCGCTTCTTTCTTTTTCATTTTGAATTCTCCTCCGTTTTTTTGAATCCGAACACTTCATTTGCGATCGTTCGCAGTATCGCCGATTTTTTGATATCTTTTTTAGAAATCAAAAAGACTCATCACACAACACCGCAAATTTCGTACATCTGTCTACTACATTTCTCATCTCCCCGCCACGAGCATATTTTGAATCTTGCCGCACATGGTTTTTCAAACCGACATCTCGGTGGCTGCCTTTTTTCTGCCCACATTATTCTTTTGAAAAAACGAACTCCCCATTTACCATTGTCTTCAGTACAGCGACATCTTGGATCTTCTGCGCGTCAATTTGAAAAATGTCATCAGAAAGTACCACCAGATCCGCATATTTACCCACTTCAATCGTTCCTTTTTTGTTTTCCTCAAAAGTCAAATACGCGGCCTTTGACGTAAACAATGCCACAGCATCTTTTATATCAAGGCACTCCTGCGGGCAGTGACATTCATGATTCTCCGAATGTATCCGCTGTCTCGTAACTGCGCAGAAAATATTCTCCAAAACGTTAAACGACTCAACCGGTGCGTCTGAGCCGCCGCCCGTGTGAATCCCCATGTCCTGCATGGTTTTCCACATATATGTATGCTGCGCACGCTCTTCGCCTAGACGGTCCGTGAGCATATCCAGATCCGAAGACAGAAAAACCGGCTGAATATACGCAATAATATTCGCGTCTCTTACTTTTTTCAGCAGATCATCATCTGTTATCTGAAAATGAACAATACCGTGGCGATGATCGTTTCTCGGGTTTTCCTTCAATGCCGCAATATACGCATCCGCCACGATATCCGCCGCCTTATCTCCGATTGCATGTACGGCAACCTGATACCCATTGTCGTGGGCAATTCTAACCATCTTATTCAGTTTCTCGCGGGAATGAGTCTGTGTACCCGTTTCCTTCGGAGAATCCGCATAGGGTTCTTTCAGCAAGGCGGTTCGACCGCCCAGAGAACCATCCAGCATGATTTTTATTACGTTCATCCTTAAAAAATCAGATGCAATGCGGTTTTGCCTATTAAACGCAATAAAGTCTTCCAAATCTTTTACTTCCACGAACCCGCACTGTTCGCTAACCCGTACTTTCAGCTCCCCCGCTTTTGCCATTTCTTGATAGCTTTCATAGATTACCTTCAGATTATTGCCCGGCAGGGAAATGAAATCATCCGTCCCTACCGCCGTAATTCCCTGGGACAACAGAGCTCTCTGCGCCATATCGATCAAATTCTTCATAATCGGCTTGGGAATCGGTGGCATAATTTTGTAGCAATACTTCACCGCGCTCTCTCTCAGGACACCAGAATCCCAATCAATATTGTGCGCGTAGGCTTCTACCTCCGCCGAGGCTCTCAGCAACTCCAAGGCGGCTGAATTGAGCACTGCGATATGTCCGCATATTCTTACGATACAAATGGGAACACTGCTTGAAATTTCATCAAGATCATCTCTGGTAATCATTCTCCCCTCTTCAAAGAGTTCCTGATTCCAGCCTCGCCCAAAGACCCATCTTTCCCGGGAAAATTCACCGGATTTTAGGTATTCCTTTCCCATCTCAATCACACGTTTGATGGATGTGACGCCAAAAAGCCGAAATATCGTTTGCAAATATGCGGAATTAATCATATGCATATGCGTATCTGTAAAAGCTGGCAGCACCGGTCTTCCTGCCATATCTATGACAGTCTTTGCGCAAGGCGCTGAATCCTCATCGGCCTGTCCTGTATAAACAATACGACCGTCGTGGATTCCGATCGTCGTGTAACAGGTGTTTTTTTCATCCATCGCATACGCTTTGCAATTTTTCAGCAGCAAATCAATGTGTGTCTCATTCATCCTAATTTCCACCCTTCGTTTTTATTCTATCAGTATATTTCTAAATAATATCCAAAAAAATGAGCAGATAGACAGGCCTATATAGGTAAAAACATATTAAGACGTGCCTAAAACGCGATACCGAGGGCTCGAAAAGCAACAGGCTAAATTTAATATCATGTTCGCGCTGGCGAATCTGCTTCTGGCTGACAGGCCTTGCCTGGCGGCTTGAGATGCTGCGCTCACGCAATGTTATACACCGGAGATTCTACATTTTTACATTTTACTTATTGGTTACCCCTTTGTCAAGTATCACTTTAGTTGATTTATATAAATTCTTTCTATACGCAAAAATCTTGTAACCAAACGCAAAAATATATAGTCAAAGTGTATATATAGTCAAAGTGTAAAAGATTATATGTGATGGAGGCTACAATATCGCTGCGTTTTGTTATATTGAGCGTTGCACCTTTTAATTATTCCTTTTATGGCAATGCACACCCTCAAGAGCTATAATTAAAAAGTACATAGGCAAAAATGCAAAAAAGCTCTACGGCGACCATTTTTCGGTTACCGTAGAGCCTGCTTTCGTTAAAAGGTATATGAAAACCCTTGCAAATAGGGACTTTTGAAAAAAGAAACTGGACACCCGCTTCGATACTCATTGTATCAAAACTGGTGTCCAGTTATGGTCCGAGTAGTGCGGCTCGAACGCACTGTCTCCTGGTCCCAAACTTATTGAGAACACTTTTTTCACTTGTTTATAGCGGTTTTTAGCCATTTCCTATTTGTTTTACTTACTCTTTGACGCTCTTATCTCCACTGTTTCCGGGTGTTCCAGCGCCGTCTGTGGTAATCTATGTGGTCAAAAACGCTTCCCGCCCGGTTTCCGGTGAACTGTCACCGGGGCCGGACGGGAAGCGTTTCTCATTGCTGTGTGGTCTGTATTGTAACTCTGAGCAGACGGTTATGCAAGTTGTTTCTGCGAAAGCGGCAGCTCAAATGTTGAGCCGCAATAAACAAAGAATAGGCGGGAAGATAGGCAGAGGTACTTTTCTTGCTCTCTGAGTATAAATCCCTTAATACAGGCATAATAGTAAGGAATTTAAGGCACAATCCATTGACTATTCCCTTATTTTGCGTTATTATTTAAGGGAAAACAAATGGAGGTGAGGGAATGAGAACCTTCAATTACTCTGCAATTAAGGAGCAGAAGTGGGACTCGGATGTTCTTGGCCTGATTGCGGCCATATACAAGGAAGCCGGTAAGCAGGAACTGTATTTGAAGCGGCGTCCGGAGGAACTCGAAAAACTCGTGGAAATTGCCAAGATACAGAGCACTGAGGCATCGAATGCCATCGAGGGCATCGTCACCACGAGTACCCGAATCCGGCAGCTCGTCGAGGAGAAAACCACGCCGAGAAACCGTGACGAGCAGGAAATTGCCGGATACCGCGATGTGCTGAGTATCATTCATGAGAGCTTTGACGCGATTCCAATTACGCAGAACTACATCCTGCAGCTTCACAAAATCCTGTACAGCCACATGAATAACCCGCTTGCGGGCCGCACCAAAGCTACGCAGAACTATATCACTGCCACCTATCCGGACGGTCATGTGGAAACGCTGTTCACGCCGCTTGCCCCTTATGAAACGCCGGAAGCGCTGGACAGAATCTGCGAGGAATACAACCGTGTGATTGGAAATATGGAACTGGAGCCGTTGATTGCAATCTCGGTTTTCATCCATGACTTCCTGTGCATTCATCCGTTTAATGACGGCAACGGAAGAATGAGCAGATTGCTCACAACGCTGCTTTTGTACCGAAACGGTTTTTATGTCGGCAAGTATATCTCCTTGGAAGCCAAAATCGCCAAAAACAAGGATCTGTACTACGACGCACTTGCACAGGCGCAAACCGGCTGGCACGAAGGCACGGAGGATGTAATTCCTTTCATCAAGTACCTGCTCGGAACGATCCTTGCCGCCTACAAAGACTTCGAGGATCGCGTGGTGCTTGTGGAGACCAAGCTGCCCGCACTGGAAATGGTGCGCAGAGCAAGCAAGAATAGAATCGGGCGGTTCAATAAGCAGGACATCCGGGAGCTTTGCCCGACGCTCAGTGACAGCTCCATTGAAGGGGCCTTGCGCAAGCTGGTTGCCGCCGGTGAGTTGAAAAAAGAAGGACGCGGGAAGAATACCTGCTATTTCAGGCTGAATTAAATTTCGTTCAATAAAAGCAACAATTTAGAAGACCGCCCCTGTCCGTATGAACAGGGGCGGTCTTTTTGGGCGTCTTGAAAGACCGTGCACAGTAGCGCTATGGACAAAGAAGAATCAATTTCCGCAGTAAGCATGAATAGCCTGTGTAATGAACTTTGCTGTGCCCTTACCACCAGCCCTGTCTGAAATGCTCATCAGCCACAATATACGAAGAAAGTGAAAATGCTTCTTGACAAGCCGCAAGGCAATTCATATAATTGTATTTGTACACGAGAAAAGTTAAAAGCGCATCGATTCGGTATATAGATGTTGTTTCACGATTTATATATTCCGGTCATATTGTATTTTCAACGGTTCTCTTGTACATATCAAGAGAGCCGTTTTATTTTGCTTCAAGACAGGAGGGATTTCCATGGATACGGCATTTATGCGAAAAACATTTGCGCTGATCGCAAAAGGATTGATTGAGAAAGAACAGCTTCTGCAGACGGAACCGACAAGGTATCCCTACAGCAAAGCCATGCAGCATGGGATCAACATGTTTTTAGCCGCAAGTCAATGGGCGGGGAGCCAAGCCGCTGTCGAGTATCCCGACGAGACCTCTTTCCTTGCACATTTTATCACCAGACCTGTTGAGGAATGGTTCGATACATGGGAATCGGGAGCTGTCGAGCAATTACATCTTCAGGAAGAGCCTTTTTATGCCTATGACGCCTTTGCGTATCAAAAAGCCGGTAACGTATATGTTCCCAGCTCGGATTGCTATGAGTTCCTGGAAACGCAGGACAGTGACATCATGAACGGAACAGACGAGCGTATTCTCTATGAAAAAATAATTACGTTAAGTCAAGAAGATTACTGCAGGGTCAGAAGATATATCATCGAGCATCCGATTATCACGCTTGAGGACAGGCGCGCTATGTCTCTTGAGCTGGCCGATGATCCGATGGCCAGAGACGCCTTCCAGTTTGCCTACGAGGAAATTACGGAGGAATGCTACCGCTGTCCTCGGTGCGGATGGACGATGATGCAAGGAAAATACGGATACAGCTGTCATTCGACGCATTGCACAGATACCCTCCCCGAACTCACAGATGAGATGAAGCTGGATAGTTCGGCCGGCGATCTCTATCGGTTAAAGAAAGGCGTTATGCGGTATTTTGCTGCGCCGGGAAAGCTTGAACTTGAAATTGCGGCGTTTTGTGAGAAAAAGAAGCTTCGCTGGGCATTGTGGCCGCAGATGGACCGCTATGATGTGGAGATCCGGTTCCCGGACGGGGATGTTTGGGAAATTGACGCAAAGGCATATCGAAATCCCATCGCGCTCCGCACGAAGATTCAGAATGACGGTGGGTTCCCTTCCGGGGACTATGCGCGCGGCTATTTTGTGATCCCCAGCGAATACACAGTCAATCAGCGAAACTATACCGCGATCATCAACCGCGTACTGAAGGATCAAAAAAATGTAGAGTGTGTGACTCTGAAGACGCTGAAAACCGCAATTGCGAAGAAGGAGGTGGCATGCAACGATGAATAAGACCAAAGACGGCTGGTACACTCCGCTTGCGGCACAATTTCAAGGCATAGACGAACCCATGCCGCTTGCCAGATTTGCGGCGATCGAAGCGGTTCTGCATTTGCTTGCCCTGAATGCACCGGCCACCGATCCGGCAAAGGCCTATCTGTTATTTACCCAATATCAGCTTATTGGCACAACGGCGTGTACGACTATGGAACACACCTTGCAGCAGGCCCGGCACACATTGGGGTACTATCGTTCTCAAAAATACTGGCAGGATGATTTGCGGGCATATCAGGCTCCGAAATATGATGCAGTTCGCGCTTTTTCGTTTGAGCAATCGGGGGAAAGTCGTTCGTTTTCCAAAGCAGAGGGGGAATATCCCTATCCGTATGAGCAGCGCCAAAGGGAGTGGGAACGATTTTGGACGGAAAGACTTGAAGAAGCCAAGCCGACTTCTTATGCCGGAGCCGGAACATATCGCTATCCGTATCTGAATCTGGAAACCGGGGAAACCGAAACTGTTTCAGTCAGATTTGACAGTGACTGTACCGCACCCGTTCCACCGGGAATTCCTGAAAAGGGACGCAGAGAACCAATTTCCGTCACTCTGGACGAACTGCTGAACACCGCAAAGGAAATGGCCGGGATGCATCCCGGTGACCCGTGCTGCGAGATTTTATCGACCAATATTCTCAAGCAGATCAATGGGGCTTCCGTCAGTACATGTACGAAGCTCACGATTCTTGAGGTCGTCAATATCGTTGGCATGGTTGGCGCGGGCAAATCCACGCTGATCAAGGTGTTGGCATTTTGGTGTCATAAAAATGGGTACCGGATGACGATCGTTGTTGACACGGTAGCCGAAGTCATGAACCTGCAGAAATATTTATCAGCCTTTGGGGTTGCGGCAAGCCCGTTGATTGGCCGCGGTGAAAGGCTGAAATATATCAATCAGGTCGCGCAGCCCTGTGAGACCTGTTTGCCGGCAGAATTTTCTCAATACTTAACGCCGTTATGTTTGGTTGATGGGATGGATGCGCAGCATAGTGAAGCGGTCGCTTTCGGCAAAGAGCCGTGCTACGCCCTGAAAAAAGGAAACAAGAATCACCTGTGTCCGTATTTTCATCAGTGCCTGGGTACCAGAATGCTCCGTGAATGCTATACTGCTTCCGTTGTTATCACAACAGTTGCGGGCTTTGCGGCATCTCGGGTAGGAGCGCAGCGGGAAACCTTTCTGGAGTTGGTAATGCGCGGCTTTGATGTGGTCGTCTTTGATGAAAGCGACAGAGTTCAAAAAACGCTTGATCACTTTTTTATGCCGGAAACGAGCTTTAATAGCTATATCCGCGAATGTGCCGAAGATTGCAGCGCCTATATGCGGCTGAGCAGCAAACGCAGAGAGGAGAATCTGGCCGAGCAGAGATACGATGAAATGCAGCGCCAGAGCGTGACAGTCCTGAGCTGTCTCGTAAAATCTCTGCACCATGAATTGGGTACATGGAAGAAAATTGCGCATGGCGATCCTTTCTCAGCCCTTACCCTCTTAGAGGATATGTACCGGGATGAGTCGGAATATAGAATCCCGCATGCCGTCTATCAAGCCATCTATGACCTGATCGATATGCAGGATGAAGACGGCATCCGTCAAAGTACGCTATGGGCCGTTCTTGAGAGCTCCTGCAAGAGTACCGACGAGACATTCTTTCACCAAATGTACCGCGTTTGGCTGAATGAGCTGGGCGATGATTTTTCGCGGCCGGAGAAGGATAAAGTGAAACAAATCCAAGATGCCCGCATCAAGCTTATTTTGCGGCTCATTTATTTTGATCACTTTATCCGAGACCTCAGCGATGCGTATGAGGCCAGCCATGAAACCTCTTACGGACAAAATGAACTGTTCGGATTCCTGCAGACCCGTTTTCGGCAGCAGCAGTATTTCCTGCCCTCTGCGCTGTGCGGCAACCTGTTCGGCCTGAAAAAGACAGACGACGAAGACATTATTCTGTTCCGCCAGTTCGCGTTTGGCCGAAGCCTGATGAAGGATCTTCCGTATCTGCGCACTGACGCACAGGGCGATCCTGCGGGTCCTCATGTGATCATGCTGTCCGGTTCCAGCTGGGCGGAGGGGTCCTATGAGTACCACATCAATCGGCCGGTGAACTATATCCTTGAGGCAGATGGTGAGAAACGTGCATTTTTAGAAAAAACGCGTTTCTTTGAATCCGGGTTTCCAGAGCGTATTTCAGGCGCGTCGGATGATCAGCGCATGGTGCAGCTGCGGTCTGCGACCGAACGGACCGTCGATCTGATCGTCAGAGAATATGAGAGAAGGGCCGGGAAGATCCTGTTGGTCGTCAACAGCTATGTTCAGGCACAGGAAGTACAGCGAACACTGGAGACGGCCCTGCGGAAGGTCAATTGCCCTGCACAGGTTTGCAGGATGATCTCTGATGCCGTCAGCAGCGAGAACATTCAGGGAACGGTGCGCCGGGGGGAGGTCAGCCGGTTTGCCGGGATGAAAGAGGAGATCCTGATCGCGCCCGCTATGGCGATCGAACGCGGACACAACATTGTCGATGAGTACGGCCACTCTGCCCTTTGCGCGGTGTTTTTCATGGTGCGGCCGATGGCTGTTCCTGACGATATCCAGCAGAAGGGCAGCAAGCTCAATGGATTTGTGGAAGCCCACTGTCATCGGGGGCCACAGGAATCTCTGTTCGCATACAATGTGCGCATCCGGCAATTTGCGGCACAGCAGTGGGCCAAGATGAGCAAAAGCAAATCGTTTGGTTTGGCTGAGCTGGATGCCGAAGAGCGGAAAGATGTGGTTGCAACACTGTTTGTTTTGATCCTTCAGATTTTTGGCCGGTTAGCGCGTGTAACGGATGTGACAAAGCCGGAACCGCATGTTTATTTTATTGACGGCGCATTTCGCGGCCGCGAAGAAAAGCAAGGTGACTTTGACTGTCTCTCCGAGTTGGGCAGGTACTTAGATGCATTGATGACCTGCAAAGACAGTGCGGAAATTGCCGAAACGCTGTATGCTCCATTTTATAAAGCTTATCGAAAGGACATTCCGTATGAATCATAAAATCTATCCGCTGGCATATAAACTGTCTCCCAAACAGACCTGCGCCCTGTATTATTTGGGGTTTCCCGCATCCTGGAAAGCGGCCCTGCTAAACATCGCACGGAAGACGAACCCGAAGTTTAAAAATGAGTATGGACTTCCAACGAATGCGCTGAAGAAGCTGGTCGACAGTTGGATGGAAGGGATCATCGCTTTAGCTCCGCTAAAAAAGGACAGCCATGATGAGCGTTGGCTTACATCCTGCTATGAATACTCTGAGAAGAATATTCAGGCATTGTGCAGCATTATTAAGACTTGGGTAAAGGCTACTTACGTCACGTCTTCAAGAGTGAACCCCATAGCCCAAAAACTCGCAAAAGAATTTTGTGATACGATGAATTGGGAAGAACTTGCGGCAGGTCAATCCACAGATCAAGTTTGTCTTACACTTGAGAACGGGACGGTTTGTGAAGCTGCTTATCAGGCGATTCCGCTTCTGGCAATCAACCGTCTGTTGGGAAAAGAGATCACCCTGAGCGGACAAACACTGCACCTGTGCTATGCCGCTAAGAATCAGCTGGTCAGCGATCCAATCACGGATGTGAAAAGTCACCATCAGTACTCTTTTGTATTTGATTTATCTGTGCAGACAACTCCTCCGGAAAGAAAAGCGCTATTGCTGTGCCAGATGAGCATTCGCCGCTGGATTCCTGATAACTACAATAAAGAACGAACTCCGTTTTTAACGAATGCAGTCAATGCTCATATTAAGATTTCAGAGGATAAGTATTGTCAAGTGCCCATTGTCTATGGTTACACGGTCAGACAGCCCGTATGGAAAGAGCAGGACAAGGAGTGCTACAATATTTGGGGATATGAGCAATTGCCGTCGGCGGAAGCTGTTGTAAGAAATCCCGCAGCATACGCGGAAGAAATTCTTCTTCCCTATAAAAACGGCATGCCCGGCTTTGCGGCTTCCAAAATCGGAACAGGTGTGTCCGTTGTTGACAAGGCGTCACTGTACCAGTCAGTGTCTGCTCTGCTCGGTGATATGATTTGTGAGCAGCCCGAAGCGGAACGGGTCATGCTGCGAGGACAGAAACTCAAAAAATATAACTGTCCGCAGGAATATGAGGATTCTGAAGATTTCCGGAACTGGGTCAGACGATGCGTGGAGACAGACCAAATCACATTTGAGCTGTATGGTCTGTGGAAAGATGATTCGCAGCAAAAACTGCTGAAACAGATTCAGGCCAAAATTGAACAGGATTTTGGCGATGAAAAGGATACATCCAGCCTGAACGTGCGGTATGTGTGTAAAGAAACCGGCAGTCTTGCCGACGAAATGCCGGACAATAAAAGGCAAACGCAGATTACGCGATGCGGCGAAATCGTCAAGCTATTAGGCGATACCGATGGGGTAACGGCTTGTATGTTCGTTTTGCCCGGGCAAGAAAACTATGGCGCTGGCGATCCGAAATCCGTCCTTCGCAATGCGTTTGCCCAAACGGGACGAGTTGTGCAGTTTGTTACCCCGGAGGAGGATGCCAGCCAGAACAAAATTGAAAATGCTGTGTACGACCTCTATCGACAGTTGGGTGTTGTGACCCTGCTGGATCCTGAGCGGGATCAGCCTGATTTGGCGCATACGCCCTGTGTGGGGATGCATCTGTGTACGCAAGTTCATGGGATCTCCAATAAAGCCCGTTTTCTTCCGCTTTACATTACGGTTGATTTGATAGAGGGAAAGACGCAGGTACATTGTGACGCATTCTCAAAGCGGACGGTCTCTTATCGGGAAGCGTGCCTTGAGATGGCGCGGCTTTTCTGGAACAGCGATTTGGAACAGCGCTGTGTTGCTGCAAGCCGCACCCCGGCGAAGCAAAAACTCATCGAGCTGAAAAACCGGTACGATACACCGGAAAACGGAGTGCTGGTTTTGGTACAATCCGATGGAGATACACGGGTAGTATGGGGCGGTATCTCCGACAAGGAGATCGGCGGATATGACAGGGCAGAGACGTATTACCCGACTCAGGTAAACGTCGGGACGCCGCAAAGTCCGTACTTACTCTCCTTGGCGGATTCAGGCGTGCGGATCGTTCGGATCAGGAGTAATCAGGAAGTTCCGGATTATTTCACGGAGTTGAGTGCGAAAGCTTCTGACGAAAATTTGCAGCGTTCTTCCGCATCGGGTATTTTTAAATACGAGGATGTGTATTGGGGCATTCATACGAAGCCGAACGATATGCGCTATACACATAGTCTGAAAGAATCCAAGATCGATTACTCCAAACATTTCTTTGCCGAAAAGGACATGATTGAATTGTACCCATTGCAGCTTCAACCGGGGGATGATGCAGCAAGCTGGATCTTCTATACCAACGCATTGAGAGATCTTCCGATTCAGTACAATCAGTCGATGGTTCTGCCCTTACCACTCCATCTGGCAAAAGGCCTTGAAGAGTACCTTTTCAAGGTATAAGTAGATAATACAAAAGTAGGCATCACCTCAAGAATAGAGGTGGTGCCTACTTTTCATTTCAGTTTTGCAATGAGATTAATTAGGGGGAATGCCTATTTTAATATGATAAATGGCTAAATGTGTGTAAAATTTTCCGAATTAGTAGTAGTTCAGGTGAGTTGCCAGAGATAAAGAGATACGCCCCAAAACGCTAACTGAGATTTATGCTCGCCTTACCCGAAGAAATACTGCTTCATATCTGAGACACCGCCATCCTTATCGCAGAACCACTCGTAATCAGAGTGGCAATTTTGGCAGTGAGCAATGACATCGAATCCGCCGGGTGAATGTTGGTTGTCAGTAATGCTCATGCCCTCCAAGGGCTTCCCACAGGCGGGGCACGGTCTGATCTTCCTTGCCTGACGAGTGGCACGCTCTCTCTGAGCTGTTTCAAGTGCATCTAAAAGACCCTGCCAAAGATTTGGATTCAGTTCATGCTCTGCATAGTCTTCAAGGTGCCGCCGAATATCATCGGCAGCCAATACGAGAAACTTATCATCCAGAAGCCGAATGTGACGCTTGATATAATTGGCAACTACCACGGGCATGCAAGTATTCCTGCCTATCGCATACCGCATTGCCGACAACAGGATTAAGCGAAAATCAGAATCGCAGATCGGAGCGGGCAGATCCTGAGGGAACAGCAGAAACTCCTTGCCATTATTCATGCATACACGCAGCGGCCGCTGTTCCTCTGTTACCAGATTCAGTAGGCTGTTAGCTTGATCCTTCAGCTCATCAACGGTGATCGATTCGTAGTCCTGAAACGGGTTTACTTCATAATTCATCATTTGACCTCCAATCAGTTTGACCTCACGATAAGGTGTTGGCATTGTAGCTCTGACTGCCCGGAGGTTCAACGGTTTCTTTTGTGGCGAAAAACAATAAAGCCGAGTATATACAGTACAAAAATACAGAGAATTCAAAAATAGCGGAAATAACACGAAATATCTTCAAAAGGATTGAAAAGGCTCGAAATATTCAGTATAATATAAAAGTGAATTTATGCGAATATACGAAGATGAGGTGTAGTTGATATGTCTAATTTAATCAACGAAAACTATATCAGTATCGAAGATGCAGCATTGTTTCTGGATATTAAGCCAGTTACCCTGCGCAAATGGATAAAGGATAAAAGTGTACCTGCCCACAAAATCGGAAAACAGTGGAAATTCAAACGTTCCGAACTGGAAGAATGGGTTAAAAGCGGTAAGAGCGCAATGGAATAATAACTCACCAGGAAGGAACAATGATATGTCTGAAGTGATACTTTATAACAGTGACTGCATACAGGCTATGACTGAAATTGCAGATCACTCTATAAACTTGATTCTTACTGATCCGCCGTATAATCTCGGCAACTTTATGAAAAGCAGAGATACCAACCTCAAAAAAATGCGTGACAACTTCTTTGGGGCTGCGGGTTGGGATAACCTCGAATATGATGAATGGGCAAATGCTATGGACGCTTTCTTTGCGCAAGCTGCGCGAGTTATGAAAAAGGGCGGGTCTATGATTGTCTTTATGGCGGCCATCAAAGTCGAAACCACCATCAGTCTGGCCGAAAAGCACGGATTTTATTATAAGACCACTGGAATCTGGCACAAACTGAATCCTATGCCCCGGAATATGAATTTGCACTTTGTAAACTCTACGGAAACATGGATTTATTTTACATACAAAACACGCACCGGCACCTTTAACAACAATGGTGCGGTGTTGCACGATTTTATTGAAACCGCAGTAACTCCTGCCAGTGAGCGTAGATATGGTAAGCACCCTACGCAAAAGCCAGAGGTGCTTATGAGTCATTTTGTTGAGGTTTTGTCTAACGCAGACGATTGGGTTCTCGATCCTTTCATGGGAAGCGGTACATCTGGAGTCGTAGCGAAACGAACCTGTCGCAATTTTATTGGAATTGAACTGGATAAAAATTACTTTGATATGGCAAAAAAACGCATCGAAGGAGGTCGAACGGAATGAAACCTACAGTCATTGACCTCTTTGCAGGCATTGGCGGTTTGTCACTTGGTTTTGAACAAGCCGGTTTTCATGTTGTACTGGCAAATGAGTATGACGATGAAATTGCAGCCGCATACCGAAAAAATCACCCTGAAACAAAAATGGTGGTCGGTGATATCACTGCGTTAGATCTCGAAAACACTTTCGGAGTATTTTCTGGAAAAATCGATGTAATTATTGGTGGTCCCCCATGCCAAGGGTTCTCTCAAAAAGGGCAGCGTAAAACAATTCACGATGAGCGTAACTTCTTATTCAAGTATTATGTTAAAGTCGTAGACCTTGTTCGACCCAGATATTTTGTAATGGAAAATGTCCCGAATTTGCTGACGGCCGAGAATGGATATTTCCAGAAGGAAATTATTGACCTTTTTAATGGAATGGGGTACAGCCTGAACGCTGGTGTCCTTAACGCAGCAGATTATGGTGTACCACAAAACAGAAGACGTGCAGTGATTATCGGTAAAAGAGACGGCGAAGCACCTGCGTTACCGACAAAAACAGGACAGCGTGTAACAATTTGGGATGCAATTGGTGATTTGGCTTATCTTGAATCAGGAGAGGGTCAAGAAGAACAGCAATATGCGGAGCTTCCTGCCAGCGATTATGCAAAATCTCTGCGTGGAGATATGTGTGTGCTTCATAATCATGTCGCTACCAAACATTCGAAATTGGCATTAGAACGACTGGCACTTATTCCGCCGAACTGCGGAAAGGAAGTTTTGCCAGATGAACATCTAACGAAATCCATTTATAGTGGTACTTGGTCCCGGATGATAAAAGACGATATTTCGGTTACTATCACGACAAGGTTCGATACGCCATCCTCTGGACGTTTCACGCACCCTTATTTGAATCGTGCTATTACAGTACGCGAGGCGGCACGTATTCAGTCATTCCCAGATAGTTTTATTTTCACAGGGACAAAAAGTTCCCAAATGAAACAGGTAGGAAACGCCGTTCCACCGCGTCTGGCAAATGCCATTGCGACAGTGATAAAAAAAGATATGGAGGACGATGAATTATGATCAGACCAGAATCTGCTCCTGTATATGACCCAATAGACCTGAAATTAGGGATCAAATCCTCTCTGCCATCCGTTAAGCCGACATTAGCATTGCTCTTTCTTATGTGGCATGAAATGGGTCGTCCGTCTGAATTAGAGTATGCGACTGCGCAGGGAAACACAATTGTACTGCGAACAGATATCGAAGAGACACTGTATCAGAGACTGCATGAGATTTCTGACGGGGTAACATTAGAGCAATTCCGGGATAAGGTAAACAACAATCTGATGTTCAAAGCGCAGCTTGAAGCATTGTTGGTTACATCGCTTGACAAGGGCACACAGCCCTTTGTCGTGTGCGATGGATAAGTAAAAGTCAAATTTTCCACTCAATCGAAACGTGTTCGTCGGTTGCGCGGATCTGTGAGATCAGGCCGTCGGCAACCTGCCGCCTGTCCTCGAAGTCAATTTCTTCCCATTGGTTCAGGTAGACCGACAACCGCTCAATCTGTTCCGGGGATATGGTTTCCGCTGACAGCGCCGCGATCTCTTTTGTCAGGGCTTGGCGGCGTGTGTCCAGCTCCTCGATTTTGCTGTTGGCATAGGACAGCAGCACCGCATTAGCCCCGGTCAAAGTATTCAGCAGCTTTTCAATCTCGTCCTCCACGCGGGCAAGCTCCATGTTCAGCGCGGTCAATTTGGGATTGACCGTTTCTCGCTTTGCCGTCAGCGTCTGGAACTCAGACAGCTTCTTGACCATCTCGCCGTACAGAAACCTTTCAAATTCCCGTGTGCGGAGCGTCCCGCAGCCGTCACAGCTTTTACTGTCAGCCCGCTTGGAGCAGCGGAGATACTGAACACCTGTTGGATTGCCGACGCTCATAAGCGCGTACCCGCAGCGGCCACACTTGACCTTTCCGGCAAGCCATGTGTTCTTTGCCTTGCGCCCGCCTTGGAACGTCTTGTTTGCCATGAGCTTTTTCCGGCAGCGCAGCCATGTATCAGACGATACCAGCCCCTCGCTGGGAGCCAGAACAAGTATCTGATCTTTCAGGTGCTTGTTTTTTCTTTCTTGCACGTCCCGGCCCTGATAGAGATAGCAGCCGTTTGTCCCGGCAAAATCTGTGGCTTCATTGACTACCACCGTACCCTGGCTTTTGAAGAACTCGTACATATCGAGGTCAGCCTGTGCGTAAATGGGGTTTCTCAAAAGTTGGGAGATAAAGCCCCGTTTCATTTCCTTGCCGTAGATCAGGATGCCCTCGTCGGCAAAGTAACGGGCAATGTCCCCGAAAGAAATTCCGGGCTGAGAGTACATTTCAAACATCAGCTTTGCAATATCTGCCGTTTCCGGGTCAGGCTTCATCATTTTTGTGCGGATGCCCTCAATGGTGGTCGGCTCCAGTTGGAAGCCGTAGGGGGCCGCGCCGCTCATGTGAAAACCGTGCTGGCAGCGGGAATAGTAGGCATCGGTCACGCGCTTCTGGATGGTTTCACGTTCGAGCTGGGCGAACACGATGCAGATATTCAGCATGGCCCGCCCCATCGGGGTGGACGTGTCAAACTTTTCCGTGGAAGAAACGAACTCGACATTGTATTCCTGAAAAGTTTCCATCATGGTTGCGAAGTCCAGAATGGAACGGCTGATACGATCCAGCTTGTAGACCACCACGCGCTTGATCAGGCCCCGGCGAATATCGGCCATCATTTCTTGGAACTTGGGTCTATCGGTATTCTTGCCGGAATAACCCTTGTCTGTGTACTTGCGGAAATTGCCTCCTCTCAATTCATACTTGCAAAACTCGATCTGGCTTTCAATGCTGATACTGTCCTTGCGGTCAACGGACTGTCTGCCATAAATGGCATCTTCACGAATAATCATTTGGTGCTCCTTTCCGTGTAGGAGCTACCAAACCTTACACCTATATTATACCTCTGGCAGTCCCGTATCTCAAGGATGTCCCGCATTAGTGCATCTGCGCCCGTCCCGGCGCATACTTCACAAAGACCTCATACAGACAGCTTTCAATTTCACGCTTGCGCTTATCCCGTGCTCGGGGAGAGAGCATCGGGGTCAGGTTTTCCACGGTGATGGATTTGCCCTGAAAAGACGCGGTTTTGACTTCCTTGTGATAGCCGACTCTTGCCTCCGTCATCTGAAAACCTCCTATAACAATCAGCGGTGTGAATAGATTTGATGGTTTCCCGTTGTCCGTGGGGAAACGTGAAAGGACGGCACAAAAGCGCCGTCCTTTGACCTTGCCCCACCTCTGGCCACGATGACCAGAAGCAGCGGGACAGTTGTTTTCCGTTTCAATCCACAAAAGAGGGAGCCGCCGCGCCGAAATGGTTTGGGCTGTCATAAGACAGAAAGACCCGGTTTGACGGCTCCCTGTATGATTGTTGTGTGCCGTATTTGCCACGCATCCCCGGCACGGGGAGTATTCCAGACCGCCGATGGCTTCGGCTGCATAGCCCCACAGCATCGCTGCCCGTGGAGGGCTGGCGCATACCGCAGGAACTCCCCCTCAAGTCTGTGGGAGGGCGTGAGCAAGTTTCATTATCCTCCGCGCTGTCCTCGCGCCCGGTTTGCCAGCACCGGGTCAAAGGCTGCGTTGATCGCTCGGCCAGCTTGTCCATCACCTCCTGAACTGGCTGTCGTGGCGGCGCACCTTACGTCGCTATCACGCGGATTTCGTATCGGGAATACTGTCTATTCAGTTTTCAAGGCGAGGAAGAAAACTCCTCTCACCTATCAGGAGGTTTCGGGGGCAAATGTACTCCCTCTTACAGAGATTTTTTCAAATTATTTTTCATAGCGGCCAGCCCACGCTCAACGGAGCAGCAGATGCGGCTCCGGCCAACGCCCTCGGCTGCCGCGATCTCGGCCTTGCTCATGCCGAGAAGATAGTGCTGGTACACACGCCGGGCCTGCGTGGGCGGGAGCTGGGCCAGCGCGTCATAGAGGGCAAAGGTGGTTTCCCGCGCCTCAATGTACTCGTCCGGGGTCAGGGGCTGGCGGAGCACGTCGGCCTCAAAGCCGGGATCGGTGTCCAGCGAGCACTCGCCATTTCTGCGCTTCTGCCGCTTGTAGCTGTCGCATAGACGGCCTCCCATCGAGAGGGCGGCGGCGATCTCGTCCGAAACTTCCAGTATCACATTTTCGGTCATATAGGGGTAATACCGTTTCAGGTTGATAGTCGTCATAATTGTCCTCCATTTCAAAAGGTGGTTGGTGAGTGCGGATTGAAATGGAGAACAGGCGGCCCGCGGCACCTTGGAGCCTCTGGCCACCGTGACCAGAAGCAGGGGCATATAAAAACGCCCGCACAGCATGACACTATGCGGACGCAAGCAAATGAATATCTTGTTACATGATGTTTAATTTCACTTTCAAAGCCGGACTGCTCCGATGGAGGAGCTACGATTTTTTTAGCTGGTGCAGATCACGCGAACAATGAAATAATAAAATGGACACGGCAAAATAACCTCCAATCGGCTACCGTGCCCCTGCAAGTCGTCATTGGTTTGTGTAGACGCAAAGAAACGGCGGCTCTGAAAAT
>ENA-OROZ01000652-OROZ01000652.1-human-gut-metagenome-genome-assembly--contig:-NODE-652-length-37927-cov-13.790426_pt1 | contig 37927 bp, 29 predicted proteins | sample MGYA00242138_ERZ509066 | MGnify/ENA primary metagenome ERZ509066 (study PRJEB26280, sample SAMEA2338691) | human gut metagenome | biome: human gut; feature: human-associated habitat; material: faeces... | reverse complement strand
CCCGTGTGATTGTGGAAGCCGGACTGACCAACTATCGGGTAGATCCCAGTCAAGGAACACATTTCTTTCAGAATCTGACTTCGTTCGGGGTTGGATATTTCACTATCAATGCCTTTATGAATGATGGTGTGTATAATCAGGACTTCCTCAATGCGCAACCTGCGGTGGAAGAAACGAAATATCTTCGTCATGTCCGCTTTGAGAAACCGATGGTGGTCAAGATGGATGGAAAGAAGAAGCAGGGTGTGGTTTTGATGCCGGAGGCTTAAGGTGGAATAGGGGCCAGTTGTAAATCGTGAGAGAGATTTGGGGTGTAGCAACTGCATTTCCCTTGATAACAATTTTATAATATATGGTGTTAGAATGAAAGTGATATCCTTACATGTTCCTACCTATTAAGAAAAACTAACTATTGCTTACGAATAGACTCTATTGATATATTTATATGTGAAATTTGAATGGTAACTTTCCGCTGATTATTAAAAACAGAATATAATCAGCGGAAAGTTTTGTTTTTCATGGTTGATGTTAGATGTATTTCCTTAAAAATAGAACAGAAACATGAAATATAGACCTTGTGGATATCTGAAAATAATAGTTATTTTGCAACCGTTTAAATATTATTATCTGTGTGATGGGAATATCACACAGATGTGTTTATTAATTAAAAGCAGAATAGAAATGAGAAAGAATTTATTTTATTACTTATTTACCGTATTGTGTACAGCAACTTTGTTTATTTCTTGTAGTGATGATGAGGACACTCCCAATCCTGTAAATCCTTTGGTAGGTGTGTATAGCTTGAGTGATTATGAAACAGCAGATTTTGTGGTGGCAGAAGGAGATGACCCTATTAAAAATTTTCCGAAGGCAGGTCCTTTGTATGCAAAATGGGATGCAAAGAAAGAAGATCCGTTTACAGTAGCAGCAAGTGGAATGTTTCGTATGATGGGGGCGACTATGCTTCCTCAGGTGTTGAATACGATTGAGATGAGTGAGGACGGAAATATTATTGCTTCCTATGTGGATAAACCGACTTTGCAGGGTACAGATAAATTGATGAATTGGGCCATGGCGGGACTAATGGGTGGAATGTTTCCAGAAAAATCTGAGATTACTTCATTGGCTGCCACTTCGGGATTTGTGAATTCACCTGCCGGACTTGCTACATGGTCTGAAAGTAATGGTAAAGTAGTAGTAAAACTAAATATTACTAATATTTTGGGTGCTGCTCTTGGAGGTCAGGATGCAAGCAGTTTGGAAACCATCATCAATCAGGTACTGACAGGAGAACCTGCTGTGTTGAAAGAATTATTGAAAAGTTTGTTTCAGATTGATTTGGCGAATGTAACTGATGCTTCTATTCGTCAGTTGCAGGGATGGGCATTAAATGGTATTCCGATGAATAAGAAAGAAGAAAATGGAAAAACTTATTTGTATTTGGATAAATCGGCTTTTGATACTTTTATGACACTCCGTGACACAGGAGAAAAAGATGATTATGGAAAACCAATTATAAAAAACGATTTGCTTTATGTATGGGAGGCGTTGGTTAGTGCTAATTTGATTCCAGCAGAGGCTGCTGGAGCAGTTGCGCTGATACAAATAATTTCAGGTTACTGGAGTGAGACAAAGACCTTTGATATTGGTTTGGATTTGATGAAACAATAATAGCAGGATTTATGCGATAATTAAAAAGGTTGGAAACGTCATTAGTCTTCCAACCTTTTTCGTTTTTAGGTATATTATGGAATGTATTGACAACTATTGATAAAAATAAGATTTGTGTAGGTAAATTAAAATTAGTTACTTTGTAAAATGAATGTTTGGTGAGGAAAATTGTTTATTATTAATCCTTTAGTAAGATAGAAATAAATGAAAAAGAATTATTTTGCTATTTGACTTTTCTTTTATGCGTGGCAATATGTTTTGTATCTTGTAGCGATAAAGACGAAACTATAGTGTGTCCAATAAAGAATTTCACATTTACAGATGTAAGTGGTTTGGCTTTGACTTATAGTGGGAAGCCTATGTTAGGGAAGAAGGTAGAATTTATTCCGGATGCAGCAGATGCAACCAAAGCCCGATTGATATTGTCAGGAGCCTTGGTGGATTTATCTGATATTTTAGGTTCAGTGGCTATGAATAGCAGAGCCGGTATAACAGATCTGTTGAAGTTTGCGAGTCCGGGAGTTATCCCGGGAGAAAAGACAACTGAACTTCATGTTACTCTGAATATAGATGGTGACATGGTGACTTTTTCCGGAGAAGAGGAGCAGAACGGAGGTATTATTCGGTATAACGGTTCAGCGACAAAGAGCTTTTTGAAATTGGACTTGAACGTGGCATTGCCTGAAAATGGCTTTGCTGATACTTCATGGAATTTGGTGCCACAGAAGAGTGTCGAACCTGTATATTATGTTTGGAAGACTTCAGCAAATCCGATATGGGGGAGTATTTTGGTTAGAGCTATTTTTACCGCTAAAGTGGTTGATAATAAATCAATCCCCCAATTGTTATCAGCTATATTGAAGGAAGTACGTTTCCTGCCCGATGGAAATATACAGGCAGTTTATAAAAATGGTATTGCTGATGCGGAATGGAATGATTCAGATTTGAATTTGGCTATGTATAGAATGGGAGAACAGGAGAATCAGATTAAACTCTTTTTAAATCTGTCGCAAATAATGGATACGACTATGTCAGTTACAACTTTAAGTCGAGCATCGGGAATATCTTCTGTAGACATTAAAGAGTTACTGAAATTGATTCCGATGTTGAGTGAAGGAATTCCTCTTTATTATGAGCAAGATGGAAATGGAGGTATGAAAGTCTATGTTGGAGAAGACGTGTTATTGCCTCTATTGAAAGCTGTAAAACCGTTGTTTGAGGATGAAGAGTTTGTAAACGGACTATTGGAAATGCTAGAGGCTCAAGCTGGTGATATGGCATCTTTAGTTAAAGCTTTGAAGCCAGTATTAAAAAGTCTTCCGAAGGTAATAGATGGTACAACAGAAGTTAAGTTTGGAATAATGTTTACCGCTCTGCAACCATCAGCAGAAACAAATATCTTGAAATAAAGATATAATAATAATTTCCTTTGTGCAAAAATAGCATCATAAAAAGGGCAGTCCTCAAAAATGGACTGCCCTTTCTCATGGTGCTATAAAACAGGATGATATTTTTCGTTAGAATGCATACGCAAATCCTATATTCAGATAAATAGGATACATAGCGAAGCTTATCGTTGTGAAGTCTTTTTTGAAAATGTCATTCAATCCCCACGTGAGATCGGCATACACTTTTAGATGCTTGAAAGCCAACCAATCCGCTCCTGCCTGAACTCCCCATTGAAAGTGGCGAAGCTCTTCCGAGAAATCATACTTTGCGCTTTTATCGCCCTCAATTGATACTTTGTCACCAGTGGGATTTTCTTCACGCAGATATCCGTCGTACACATTTCCTGAAAATTCTCTTTCCAATATGTATGATGCATATACACCAGCTTTCATGTGCCAACGGTCGTTTATTTTGTAAGCGGCTAATACTGGCAATGTGAGATATGAATTATTTACATTCGTACTAACTTTTCCTGTCCAATTCCCTTTTAAACGTCCGCCATCGCTAGCAATGATTTCCATATTATAATTCTTTACTGTAGCATCTGTCTTCATCTTGCGGCTTTCCAAGCGAATTCCGGTAACGATACCCCACTTCTTCGTTGGCTCTATCCATTTAGTCATATTTCCTTCCAAACTGATGGCTAATGAAGGATTATAAGAGTTGATAGATCGTATTTCTGCTGGCAAAGGAATAGGAGAAGTTCCGCCGATACTGAATCCGGCTCTAACTTCATACTCCCAACCGTGAAGTGCTGCATTAATTAAGGTTTTGGTCCGGTTGGTCTGTGCAGAGACAGAATACACGCTAATAATTGTAAATATAAAAGCTATATATAGGTTTCTTTGTGTCATATTTTTCTGTTTTTAGGTTATTCTTCACAAACTAATTCTAGGTCATCTACATAAAGAGTGCTCCCTATTGCCCCTTTGAAACGATCTCCGTCTTTACTGGCAGAAAGTACGATGCTTATCTTATACTCTCCGCGTGATAAAGCTTCCATGTCTACTTCTTTTCCATATTTGTTGTAATCGAATGGTATGTTGAACTCGGTCCATTGATCAGTTTCTTTTCTTTCTTTTTCTGGAAGAAGTGCCAATGCTATCATGCGTGGATCTTTGAATTCATTGATGGCTAGATATCCGTCCATGGTACGAAGTGTTTCATCAGTTTTGTAAAAGATGCCATACACAATGAAATTGTCTTTTTGTTCTGGTATTTCGTTTGTACCATCCATATATGTGCTACCTGCCTTGTATTTGTAATATCCTTTTAGACGGAGCGGTTTTTTGTGGAATATTCTTCCGAAAGCGGTTGATTTTAAAGGATCGCTGACAGAAGAATTGAAATTGAATGTTCCGATGAAAAGATTTCCTGCTGCCAAGGGAGCGCCAACAAGGCTTCCTAATCCTCCGGTTGATTTAGTTACCAGTTTGGCACATTTACTGTTCTCAATTCCTCCGTCGGCTTGTGATGTGGGGTATTCTGTAGCAGGACTATTTCCGGATACTAGCATATATCCTTGATTGGCACTTGCCCATTCCATAAATTCACCTTTTGCTTTGTTCTCTTCATAGAAAATGTGGTATTTGCTGCTTTTGGAACTCAGTTTATCAAAATGAAACTGCTCGGGGATAATTTGCAAATCATCTGAAATACTGACGGAATAGGTGCGATGCCATTTACCATCGGCTGAGGTAACGGTATAACGTACGGGATGAGTGAAGTCTTGGATACTTCCACTTGCAGGTTCGATAGTGGCACCTTCTGTTAATACAAATTCTGGAGCCAATTGTGTAAGGGTAGCTTTGCTATTTACACTGATATAAAGGGGATAAGCATTTATGGATTCATCGTAAGGTTCGTAATAGTTTGTATTGTCATATTCGAATATTTCTTTGGGTAGAATACATTTTAAAATGTCTGCTTCGGTATTCGGTTCTTCGTTTTGTATGCATGCAGTACTCAACAAAGATAACAGTGTTGTGGCTAATACATTTGTAAATTTCATCTTATATATTATGAATTAGTAAATTATGTGGAGCAAAGATACGGATTTTGAATGAACTTCAGGTGATTTTTGCGGAAAAAACTCCCGCACTTCCTTTCGGAAGGAGAGGAAAGGAATGATTAAATATCCAATTAATAGGCTCAAGTTTCGTATCTTTTCATAGTATTTGGCTTGTATTTGGGCTTTTGAAGTAGAAGAATCAGCTGGAGAAGTACAAGAGTTGAACAAAAGAGGTACTTGTACTGCTGTAATAAGTACATGGAACAGATGAAAGAAGTACTTAAAATCTGCTTTTTCAGTACTAAAACGCTCCACTAAAAAAACAATAACTACTCCGGTTTCAGCATTCAGTTTTCTCGTATAAGTGCTTATCTATCGGGCTTTCGGCTGAAAGCGCCTCCTGAAAGTACCATATTTTGTTTTCAGCCCTTACACATGTGACACATACATTCTTTCATACCCACGCCATACGTCCCGTGTGCCCACACCATATATTCACTAGCCCCACGGCATATATCCGCTGACCCCATGGCATATATCTCCCATACGTCGGACATAACACTTGGAAATAGAGGCTCTATTCTAAGGAAGCAGAGCCTCTGATCAGCAATAATAGAGGCTGTATTTTCCTGTAATAGACTCTCTAATTTTGCATAAGCACAGAGGCTGAAAGCAAAATGGAGTGATTTCAGGGGCGCTTTCAGTCGAAAGTCCGATGGATAAGCACTTATACGAGAAAACTGAAAGCTGAAACCGAAATATTTATTGTTTATTTTAAAGACATTCAAATCATAGATAATTCATTTGTAAGAATAGCGAATTTAACTGATATTGTAAACAAAGTTCTTAATTATTTTACTGTATAAGTGTGAAAAGATAAAGCGCTGTTATACAACAAGATGTGCCACCTGTTTTTTCCTTTAAAACAAACGCCCCGTTTCATTTAAAGGAACGGGACGTTTCTCGGGTTCGCCCGATATGGGCATAGTCTAACGGGTGCAAGTCCCTAACGCAGCTTAATAGCGGCAAGCGTACAGCCAAAGGCAAGGGTGTCCGTAGCGATGCGGAATCTGAAGGAAGCCGTAGGCAAATCACTGACTTGACGAACAGAAACTTGATATTAAGGCACATGCTCGTGGGTAAGGTCGCACGACGGACTAAAGCCCTATAGCTATTCGGAACGAGTGGTGTAAATCAAGCAAGTATAAGTGAGAAAGATTATGTTCTTAATCGGGGAGGTCTCACGGACACAGCAAATAGTTTTTTTTTTACGAAAGTTGTGGAGTAAAGCTTGCCGTGAGAAGTCAGCAGACGCCATAGTAGTGGGGAAAAAAGTCAATACAACCTACGAAGGGCAGAACCTAATAATTAAGCGAAAGTAATTGAAACGTACTGTATGAAGGTAAGAATGCAGAAAACATCAGCCCAAGCTAATGACTGCCCTCAAAGAGATAGGTCTGCAACCGAAAGGTATGAGGGAGTGCAGACTTTCATGTGGATATGTGCAGACAACTTCGCGGAAGTACCATTCGACAAGGCACATTTATTGGAACTCATTCTCAGTCCCGACAATCTTAACCGCGCGTACAAGGCAGTGGTAGGCAATAAGGGCAGTGGCGGTATTGACAAGATGTCGTGTGAGCAGTTGCTACCGTGGCTCTTGGCCAACAAGAATGAGTTGACAAGTTCCTTGCAACAAGGGACATACCGTCCCAATCCTGTCCGCAGGGTAGAGATACCCAAAGACAACGGAAAGATGCGGCTATTGGGAATACCCACTGTAGTAGACCGATTAGTTCAGCAAGCCATCAACCAAGCACTGACCCCAATCTATGAGCGACAGTTCTCTCGGACGAGTTACGGCTTCCGTCCCAATCGGAGCTGCCATAGTGCGCTACGAAAGGCGCAAGAGATAGTTGAGAGCGGCTACCGATATGTGGTCGACCTTGACCTTGAACGCTTCTTCGATACCGTAAATCACAGCAAGCTCATAGAAATCCTCAGCCGCACGATAACAGACGGCAGAGTAGTCAGTCTAATACACAGATATCTAAGCAGCGGAGTAATTACCCGAGGACTTTTTGAAGCGAGCGAAGAGGGCACACCGCAAGGTGGACCTCTAAGTCCGCTGTTGAGTAACATAATGCTCAACGAATTGGATAAGGAACTCGAACTCCGAGGACACCCGTTTGTCCGATATGCCGATGATGCCCTGATATTCTGTAAATCCAAACGAGCCGCACAGCGTGTAAAGTCAAGTATCACACGATTTATCGAGGGGAAACTCTTTCTGAAAGTAAATCGGGAGAAAACCGTAGTGTCCTATGTACGAGGAGTTAAATTCCTCGGCTACTCCTTTTATGTAAACAAAGGCAAATGTCTGCTTGCTGTACACCCCAAAACCAAAACCAAGATGAAAGCCAAGCTCAAAGAGTTGACGAGTCGCAGTAATGGTTGGGGCTATGAACGCAGGAAACAGAAGCTGAAAGAGTACATACGGGGTTGGATAGGGTACTATCATCTTGCTCAGATAAAACGGCTTTGCCTTGAAACCGATGAATGGTTAAGGCGACGGATACGAATGTGTATATGGAAAGCATGGAAGAAACCCAAGACGAGGATAATCAACCTCAAACGATGTGGCATAGCCGCCCGGCAAGCCTATCAATGGGGGAACACACGTCTTGGTAATTGGCGTATAGCCGACAGCCCGATTTTGACACGAGCCCTATCAAATGAGAATCTGAAAAAGGCAGGGTATATCACGCTGACGGATAGTTATCTCGAATGGCATCCAAAATAGGAACCGCCGTATGCCGAACGGCACGTACGGTGGTGTGAGAGGTCGGAAAATGAAAGTAGGAAGAAAGCTTTCGTTTTCCTCCTACTCGATTGTGCATCGGGGCGTTCCTTTAAAAGGAACGGTGACCCGGTTTTAGCCTATGGACAAAATATAAATATATCTTCTTTTATTCATTCCGAATTTTGCTCATAACGCGGAAGAACACAATGAAGAAATAAGACTCTACTTCAACTAAGTAGCTAAAGATGTGTTAAATCCCCAAGAATAATGACTGAACCTTTTTTTATTGATATTATAAATAAGTTATTCCCTCTTTGCATTCCTGGGCTGTTTTATAACAAATCTAACTTCCTTGTTATAATCAGCTTGTACTGTTGTTTCATTTCTTGGGGCAAGAAAGAAATATCTATAAACTCCAGCCACTTGTCGGTAACCTTTATGAATTTAGAAAATAGATTGTCTATGATTTTTTCCTCCAAGCTACAACCATTCATTGCAACTTCAAAATCAGAACGCTTGATTTTGCGTCTTTTACCGTTTAGTGTCAAAGCCAATTCTTCGGTGTCCTCCGGCATGAGGAGTGCCGTAGAGAGCATGTCATATCCCGGAGTCAGCGAATAATAGCCTTTACGCTGACTATAAAGTGAAAAGTTTTTCAGATGCATATCCGCGTTGCCGGTCAACCATGAGAAAACGACTTGTTCCCAGAAGTTTATTACGTCAAGTTTAGGTACAGAGGAATATTGCATAATTATTTTTGCTATCTTTTCATAAGAACCCTTATATTTATATTCTGTGAGACGCTCCGAGAGCTGACACATATCTTCCATTGGCAGCTTTTCACCCTTCGAGGTTCTATCTATGCGTTTAGTGATATAAGCTAATTCACCGTCAGCAAAACGAATCAGTGAATGAGGAACAACGTTTACTTTAGCTAATTCGGCAAGATGCATTGTTAAGTCCTCAACTTCAGGCATGTATTTAAATTGTTCCGTTTGCGGTTTGAGAATATAACGCCCCCATAAACCTACGATAGTAAAGCGTTGTGGTTGGTTAGGGGACGATGATATATCGAGAGACAATTTAGCTTGCACTCCTGTAAGTGTGGTTTGTGAACGTATGACTTGTTCGGCAAGTTGCTTAATATCCGCTTTTGTATAAGGTAGGAGAGGAACAGTTTTGCTCCCAAATATTTTCTTTCCACATTGAGGGTGAAAATCAGTTTCTCCCTCGCCAAGTTCCTGATAACAATATAGGCATCTGTTCATCATTATTCTTTATTTAAGATGGGAATCACACTAACTGCACCGATGCAATCTTTGCAACAGGCAAGGAGTAGTGACATGCGGTCACGACGATTTATCTTCCAACTTTTCTCGGCAATATCCAAGAGCCAGCCTTCGGGAATGAGACCGTCAAAGAATGGGAATAATATTAGACTTGTATATGGCTTTTCAGAGATTGGAAGCGTGAGGCTGACAGGTTCAGCATCGCTGGATTTAATGTAGGCTGCATCATATTGAAAGGTGTAACCATTTTCATCTTCTGTAAGCAGTCCTGCCAACTGGTCTTGGTTGTATATGTGTGCTTGTCTCATAGCTTGTTGAGTTTACTTATTGGTACAACCCCCACTTCCATTCCAAAGAGACTAAGCACTTGATTTACTTTATCAAGACGCAAAGTTTGTTTTCCCTGCTCAAGTTCGCGCACAAAGCGCAACCCAACTCCTGATTTTTCGGAGAGTTCTACTTGGGTCAAGTTATGTTCTTTACGCATTAGCTTTACGTATTCTGATAATGATTTATCGTTCATATTATACCCTTTTGGGTACAAAGATAATGTAATTTCTCTGATTTACACCCTTTAGGGTATAAATTTAGTTGTGGTTTTATGAATTATACCTTATGGGGTATAAAAAACTCCCGCACTTCCTTTCGGAAGGCGGGAGCCTTTAGATAAACTATAGCTTATATATCTTTCGCTGATTATACGATACCTTGTGCCATCATTGCTTTAGCAACCTTCATGAATCCGGCTACGTTAGCACCCTTCACATAGTTTACGTATCCGTCGGCTTCTGTACCGTACTGAACGCAAGCTTCGTGGATATTCTTCATGATGCTCTTCAGTTTTTCGTCTACTTCTTCAGCGCTCCAGCTCAATTTGATAGAGTTTTGAGTCATTTCAAGACCTGATACTGACACACCACCGGCATTAGCAGCTTTACCCGGAGCGTAAAGGATCTTAGCATCCTGGAACACTTTAATAGCTTCCGGAGTAGAAGGCATGTTAGCTCCTTCAGATACGGCGATACAGCCGTTTGCTACCAGTTGACGAGCGTGGTCGCCATTCAATTCATTTTGAGTTGCAGAAGGAAGAGCGATATCACATTTTTCACCCCAAGGTTTAGCTCCTTCTACATATTTGCAACCATATTTTTCTGCGTATTCACGGATACGACCACGGTACAGATTCTTCAGTTCCATGATGTAGTCCAGTTTTTCGCGGTCGATACCATCCGGATCGTAGATATAACCGTCAGAGTCAGAGCAAGTAACTACCTTACCACCCAGTTCGATTACTTTTTCGATTGTATATTGAGCAACGTTACCGGAACCGGAAACCAGACAAACTTTACCTTTCAGGTCAGTGCCTTTTGTTTTCAGCATTTCCATCAGGAAGTAGATGTTACCATAACCGGTAGCTTCCGGACGAATCAGTGAACCACCGAATTCGCGGCCTTTACCTGTGAATGTTCCGGTAAATTCATGAGCCAGTTTTTTGTACATACCAAACATGAAACCTACTTCACGGCCACCAACACCGATGTCACCGGCAGGAACATCGGTTTCAGGACCGATGTGACGCCACAGTTCCAGCATGAATGCCTGTACGAAACGCATTACTTCAGCGTTTGACTTACCACGTGGAGAGAAGTCGGAACCACCCTTACCACCACCCATAGGCAGCGTAGTCAGTGAGTTTTTGAATGTCTGCTCAAAGGCAAGGAATTTCAGGATGGAAAGGTTTACAGATGCGTGGAAACGGATACCGCCTTTGTACGGGCCGATAGCGTTGTTGTGCTGAACACGGTAGCCCATGTTTGTCTGCACATTGCCTTTATCGTCTACCCAGGTCACACGGAATTGATATACTCTGTCGGGAATGCAAAGACGCTCAATCAGATTGGCTTTGTCGAATTCAGGATGTTTGTTGTATTCCTCTTCAATAGTAGCGAGTACTTCTTCTACTGCCTGATGATACTCCGGTTCATTGGGAAACCTTCTCTTCAAATCTTCTAATACCTTAGCTGCATTCATAATTCTTTTTTCTTTTTATTAGTTGAGTTTATAAGTTGACAAATGAATGATGAGAACAAGTTGACAAGGAAATCACTTACCTTACTATCTTTTGTCTTGTTTCTCTCTTTTTGATGTTGCAAAAGTAAACATAAAAATTGAACTTGCAAGCATTTTATAAAGAAAAACGGCATAAAATATCAATTTTGATATTTTATGCCGCAAATATGGAATAAAAAGATATTATTTATTCTTTTTGAGCGATTTGTAGACAGGAATGAATACCAATGCTGCCGAAATGATAAGCATAAGTATCGTTGGGCCGTCAATACGCTCGGTGTATACTAATACTATGTAACAAAGCGCTACCCAAAGCAGAATGATGCAAACTATTTGTGATTTGGATAACGGGCGTTTCATTTCACTCCTCTTTTCTTTTTGTCAACAATGGCATCGATCACGGCTACGGCTGTGATATTCACAATGTCACGGACGGAACTTTCGAAATCGGTGAAGTGGATAGGTTTGTTCAATCCCATCTGGATAGGGCCGATGAATTCTGTATCCGGGTCCATTGCCTGCAACAGTTTGTAACCGGCGTTTGCTGAACTTAGGTTCGGGAAAATCAGAGTATTTACATCTTTACCTTTCAAGCGGGTAAACGGATATTTGGTATCACGCAATTCGCGGTTCATGGCAAAATTAACCTGCATTTCACCGTCGATAGCCAATTCCGGATATGCTTCCTGCATGTGAGCAACTGCTTCGTGCACTTTCACTGGGCTACCTGCGGTATCAGCGCCGAAGTTAGAGTATGACAACATAGAGATAACCGGTGTGTGATTGAAGAAACGAACTGTTTTATCGGACAGTTTGGCGATATCAATCAATGTTTCCGTATCGGGGTGGCGGTTAATCAATGTGTCTGCCAGGAAGTAAGTACCTTTTTTGGAGTTCAGGATATGCATGGTACCGAAGTGTTTGAAGCCCGGTTGGATGCCGATCACTTCTTTTGCCACTTTGATCGTATTGCTATATCTTGTATAAAGTCCGGTGATGAATGCGTCTGCATCTCCTGTTTCCACCATCATCATACCGAAGTAGTTGCGTTCGAACATCTTGTCGTTGGCTTCTTCGTAGGTAAATCCTTCGCGTGCACGTTTTTCTGCAAGGATGCGGGAGTAACGCTCGCGACGATCTGATTCGTCCGGGTGACGAAGATTGACGATTTCAATGCCTTCCAGGCTAAGCTCCATTTCTTCTGCCAGTTTTCCGATAGCTTCGTCGTTTCCTAATAAGATAGGATGACAGATACCTTCGGCTTTTGCTTCAACGGCAGCTTTCAGCATATTCGGGTGGATACCCTCGGCAAATACGACACGTTGCGGTGAGCGGCGGGCAGTATCATACAGTTGGCGGGTCAGTTTGGATTCGTAACCCATCAATTCGCGCAGGTGAACACAGTAAGCGTCCCAGTCTTTGATTTCTGTGCGAGCCACTCCGCTTTCCATAGCAGCTTTTGCCACTGCGCAGGAAACTTCGGTGATGAGGCGTGGATCTACCGGTTTCGGGATAAAGTATTCCGCACCGAAAGAAAGGTTGTTTACGTGGTAGGCTGCGTTGACTACATCAGGTACCGGTTGTTTTGCCAGGTTGGCAATAGCGTGTACGGCCGCAATCTTCATTTCTTCGTTGATTGCTTTAGCTTGAGTGTCCAAAGCACCACGGAAGATATATGGGAAACCGATTACATTATTAATCTGGTTCGGATAGTCGGAACGTCCGGTAGCCATCAGTACGTCAGGACGTGCTGCCATGGCATCTTCGTAAGAGATTTCCGGTGTCGGGTTGGCCAATGCGAATACGATGGGCATCGGAGCCATGCTGCGTACCATATCTTGACTCAACACATTTCCTTTTGACAGGCCGAGGAATACATCCGCGCCCTTGATTGCTTCTTCCAGTGTGTGGATATCTGTGCGGTCAGTTGCAAAATATCTTTTCTGTTCGTTCAGATCGGTACGTGTCTTGCTGATAACGCCTTTACTATCCAGCATGACAATATTTTCGAGGCGAGCGCCCAAAGATACATATAATTTAGTACAAGATACTGCGGATGCACCGGCACCGTTCACGACGATTTTCACATCCTCGATTTTCTTTCCTGCCACCTGCAAGGCATTTACCAAACCGGCGCTGGAGATAATAGCAGTACCGTGCTGGTCGTCGTGCATTACAGGAATGTCTAATTCTTCTTTCAGGCGACGTTCGATTTCAAAACATTCGGGCGCCTTGATGTCTTCCAGGTTGATACCTCCAAAGGTAGGAGCGATTGCTTTCACTGCCGCAATGAACTTCTCCGGATCTTTCTCGTCTACTTCGATGTCGAAAACGTCGATACCGGCATAGATTTTGAAAAGCAGCCCTTTACCTTCCATTACAGGTTTGCCGCTTAATGCGCCTATATCGCCCAGTCCGAGTACGGCTGTACCGTTAGAAATAACAGCTACAAGATTTCCTTTGGCTGTATACTTGTATGCATCCTGCGGGTTCTTCTCAATTTCGAGACAAGGTTCTGCTACACCGGGGGAATATGCGAGTGATAAGTCGGTTTGAGTACTATAAGGTTTGGTAGGCACTACCTCAATCTTGCCGGGTTTGCCCTGTGAGTGATAGAGCAAAGCGGCTTCTTTCGTTATTTTAGCCATGGTATATATGTAATTTGTTAATAAGTTATCAATTGGCTGCAAATGTAGGAATAAAAGTTAGAAATTGTTGCTGTTGATTGGTAATTTCTATTAATTTTATAGCAAAATGGCTGAATTTATGATATGAGATACATAGGATATGCATTTATATCCTATTCTTTTTTAAAAGCTTAGATATTGATTTATTGAAATTTTAACAAGCGCTTTGGTTGTCGGCTTTAGTTATTTCGTTATTTTTGAGTCCATATATGATTTAACCTTATTTGATGATGATTACCACCCAACAACTTCAATTATTGAAGGAAGGAAATAAAAATGCTTTTGAAGTGTTGTATCGTGCATACAATGCTCGCATTTACAGTTTTGTCCTTTCTATGATAGGCGATGCCGGGGTGGCAAAGGATATTACACAGGATATCTTTCTCCAAATCTGGGAGAAACGGCTCAATATTGATTTGGAAGGTAATTTTGACGGTTATCTTTTTAAGATATCCCAAAATATGGTATACCATTACGTAAGGCGCGAACTCCTGCTTCAAAATTATGTGGATAAACTATCCAATGAATCGGCTGACGAATCCGTAGAGATAGATGAAGAGTTGGATTATTTATTTTTAGAAGAATATATCCTGAAACTTTTGGAAGAACTGCCTCCTGCCCGTCGGGAAGTTTTTATGCTCTACTGGAAATCCGGGCTGAACTATCGTGAGATAGCTGAACAGTTGGATATATCCGAAAAGACTGTTGCTACACAGGTACATCGTTCTTTGGATTTCCTGCGTGACAAACTGGGGACGATTGCCTTTTCTGTCTCTCTCTTCCTGCACCATATCTAATGCTTAATCTTTAATAAAAGTTAATATCTAACTTATCTTTATTTTCTTGTAGTCCTTTTCTGTCTCTCAAGGCTAGTATATATAGAACAGGAAAATTATGGAGCAACACGATTACATAGTACTATTGGAAAAATTCTTCAAGAAGGAGGCCTCTTCTGAAGAAAGAAGGATACTTATTGAATGGATTCGCAAACCGGGGATTCGTGATGAGTTTAATTCGCTTTGCGAGCAGATGTGGAAAGAAGCAGCTGTCGAAATAGATAAGACGGTGGAAGAAGAAATGTGGAATCATCTGCAGCGGAATTTGGATGAACCCAAAATTCTGTATCCGAAGAAGCGGCGTTGGCAACCTATTATATATAAGGTGGCGGCCACTATATTATTACCGGTTTGTTTGGGACTGGCCACTTATTTCGGAGTAGGACATATAAATAAGGTATCGCAGGATCCTTTCATGGTTGCAGTAGATTACGGGCAGAAAGCGAACCTGACTTTACCTGATGGAACGAAAGTCTGGTTGAATTCGGCTACTCATCTTTCTTATGATGCGGAGTATAACAAATCCGACCGAAAGATTTATTTAGACGGAGAAGCCTATTTTGAGGTGGCAAAGAACAAAGACAAGCGCTTTATCGTCTGCTGCAATGATTTGGAGATAGAAGCGTTGGGAACAACCTTTGATGTGAAGGGATATGGCGACGATCTTTCCGTCACGACACTGCTGGCGGAAGGAAGTGTCAGGGTTTCTAATAAAACGAATACCACATTGTTGAAACCCGGAGAAAAGGTAGAGTATCATAAGCACAAGCAGACATTTACTAAATCGCCCATCTCGGATCTGCGTGAAATCGACTTTTGGCGTAACAATATGTTGATTTTTAATTCAGCGCCTTTAGCAGAGATCGCGACCACGTTGGAGCGGATGTACGGGGTGAAAGTCGTGTTTGACTCGGAGAAGCTGAAGAATGTGCCGTTTTCCGGAACCATCCGGAACAGCAGTTTGCATAATGTATTTTACATTATAAGCCTTACTTATCCTTTGACTTATAAGTTAGAAGGAGATACGGTGAAAATTGGAAGTAGTATTAACTAAAAAAAGACGATCTATGGAAGACACCTCATAATAAAACAAAGAGGGTAGAATTATGTAGCAGCATAATTCCACCCTGAAATTAAATACGGTTTATACATGATAGTAAAAAAGAAATTTTTCCTTATGCGGATAAGGGAAAGGGAATCCTTTTTGCATCACGATTTCACAAAGATAATAAAAAGTCTGATTTTCAGACTTATATTTTAAAGAATTTAAAGCTAATTACTAATGAGAAAACAATTACATATCATATTCAGGCTTGTTATGTTCTGTTGTATCTTGTTGTTTGTGTCTCAAGAGGTAAGTGCGCAGATCACTTTCTCTGTAAAGAATCAGACAATACGCCAGACGATACGAGTAATTGAGAAGAAGGCTGATTACAGCTTCTTTTATACGGATAAGCTTCCCGGATTGGATCAAAAGATTTCATTGAAAGTGGACAATGAAAGTATCGATTCGGTTTTAGAAAAAGTTTTCAAAGGGTCACCTATTAGTTATAAGATAGAATCGGGCAAGCAAGTAGTGCTTACCCTGAAAACCGAACAAAACGCCTCCCGGAAAGGAGATAAGAAAACAATAACCGGTGTTGTAGCCGATCGGAGGGGGGAACCTTTGATTGGTGTTACCGTGAGAGTGGAAGGAGAGAATATTGGGACCGCTACTGACATCGACGGACGTTTCTCTTTGGAAGCTCCCATAGGGGCAAAAATCAGTTTCTCCTATATCGGTTACGTTTCCCAGTCTCATACGGTCAATAAACAGAACATCTATAATGTGTCTTTGAGCGAAGATTCGCAAGTGCTGGAAGAAGTTGTCGTGGTGGGATACGGTTCTATGAAACGGAAAGATATTACGACGGCAGTATCTGTGGTTTCTACGGCAGATATTGAAGAACGTCCGATCATGACAGCCGCACAAGCCATTCAGGGAAAAGCAGCCGGTATTCAAGTTGTGCAGCCATCGGGTATGCCGGGTTCCGGGGTGACCATCCGGGTGAGAGGTGCTACTTCCGTGCAGGCATCCAATGAGCCGTTGTATGTGGTAGATGGTTTGCCGTCGGATGATATTTCGAATATCAGTCCGAACGATATTGAAAGTATGCAAATCCTGAAAGATGCTTCATCAGCAGCTATTTATGGAGCACGTGCGGCAAACGGAGTGGTGTTGATTACGACCAAGAGAGGAAAGATCGGTGCACCGCAGGTGAAAATGAGTGCTTATGTGGGTTTTTCTAAATTAGGGAAGAAGATAGATGCCTTGAATACAGAGCAATATAAAGACTTGATGAAAGACTTGAAAGCTGTTTCGGACGTTGCTCCCAATATCCCTGAAAATGAAACACGCTATGTGGACTGGACTGATTTATTCTTCGGTACGGGTGTTAATCAGAACTATCAATTATCTGTGGCAAATGGAACCGAGAAATTACAATATTTTGTATCCGGAGGTTATTCCGACGAACAAGGTATTGTGGAGAAAGCACATTTCAACCGGTATAATTTCCGTGCGAATTTGGATAGTGAGCAGACAAAATGGTTAAAGATGGCGCTCAACTTTGCGTATTCGCATACAGGAGGACAATGGGTGAACGAAAGCCGCAGTTCTTTGCGTGCCGGTTCCATCTTGTCCGTAGTGAATACTCCTCCGTTTATGCAGAAGTGGAACCCGTATGATCCGAACGAATACGACGAACAGGCTTATGGTGCACGTATTCTGAATCCGCTGGCTGCCAATGCTGCAGACAGCAACACGAATACAGATCATATTAATGGTTCGCTCGGCTTTACGGTCGATATATATAAAGGTCTGAAATTCAAAACAACTTTTGGCATTGAACTGACTAATGAACACTGGGATTATTATCTGGACCCGATCTCAACTTCGGACGGACGCGGTACAAAAGGACGTGTGGAAGAGAGTTTCTCACGAAACTTCGAATGGCTGTTTGAGAATTTGCTAACCTATGATTGTTCCTTCAACAAACATAACCTTTCCATCTTGGGAGGAGCCACCCAACAGCGTGCGCAATATAACGCATCCTGGATGGCTGGTTTCGATCTGGCAGAGTCTTATCCCGATATTCATTCCATCAGCGCCGCCAATCAGTTGGATAAAGACGCTTGTGGTTCTTCCGCCTCCGCATGGACGCTGGCCTCTTTTTTAGGTCGTATAGCGTACAATTATGACAGCCGTTATTTGCTGACGGTCAACTTCCGTGCCGACGGTTCTTCCCGTTTTGCTCCGGGACACCGTTGGGGTACTTTTCCTTCTGTTTCGGCAGGTTGGAGAATTTCAAGCGAAAAGTTTATGCAACCTTTGCAAGACATCGTAACCGATTTGAAGCTACGTGCCGGATGGGGTATGAACGGTAACCAGGGCGGTTTTGGAAACTACGCTTACATGGCTTCCATGAGTGCTAGTAAACTGCCGGTTTCAGAAGGTAACTTATATCCAGGACTTGCCATCAGACCCGGTTCGGCAGCCAATAAAGAACTGACTTGGGAAAAAACAAGCCAGTGGAATCTGGGTCTCGACCTGACAATGTTTGATTCCCGTTTATCCTTCTCGGTGGACGCTTACTACAAAAAAACAACCGACTTACTACTGACAGTCAGCCTGCCGGAGAATGTAGTGCCAAGCAGTGTGACAAGAAACGATGGTGAAATGGTGAATAAAGGTATGGAGTTCACTGTCTCTTCCCAGAATTTGAAAGGCAACTTCCAGTGGAATACAGATTTCAATATCTCTTTCAACCGGAATAAGTTGACGAAGCTCGGCTTGAATAAAGTCTATTATTATGCTGAAATGTATGAATCCAAGGAGAAAGCTGTCATCCTGAAAGAAGGTCTTCCATTGGGAACATTCTTTGGATATATATCAGAAGGCGTCGATCCGGAAACTGGAAATATTATCTATCGTGACCTGAATGGTAACGGCTTTATCGATCCGGAAGATCGCACTACCTTGGGAAATGCCCAGCCTAAGTTCATATATGGTATGACGAATACATTCTCGTATGCCGGCTTCGACCTGTCTGTTTTCTTGCAGGGAAGTCAGGGCAATAAGATTTTTAATGCGTCACGCATCGATATGGAAGGTATGACCGACTTTAGAAACCAGTCGGTTCGTGTATTGGATCGTTGGAAACGACCGGGTATGATTACCAATGTCCCCCGCGTTGGTAATACAGAGAACAATCACAACTCCTCCCGTTTTGTAGAAGACGGATCTTATTTGCGCTTGAAAACAGTCACTTTGTCCTATAATTTCCCTAAGAAATGGTTGAATAAAATACATCTGTCCAGATTGCAGGCTTACGTCACCGGACAGAATCTTTTCACGTTGACAAAATACAAGGGATACGATCCTGAAGTAAATGCTTTTGGCGGCGACTCCGTTGCCCAAGGAGTGGACTATGGTACTTATCCTCAATCGAGGGCGGTAATTTTTGGTTTGAATGTTGAATTTTAATAGGTGCGAAAATGAAAAACATAATAAAGTTAGCTTATGTCGTACTCTGCGTCTTAGTCGTTTCATGCAGTAATTTTCTGGATGAGAAACCGCAATCGGATTTTATGCAGGAGGGTACCGGGACGGAAGATCAGGAGTCTAAATACGGAAGTCTGGCAGATGCGCAAGCCGAGTTGCAAGGTGCGTATGAAAGCTTTAAGGCAGATATATTCCAGTCGGAAAATTACACCATTGGAGATGTACAATCCGATAATTGCTATATTGGTGGAGACGGCGTGGCCGAACAAGAATTTGATTTGTTGAAGCTGACTTCTACCAATTATAAGGTAGAATTGGTCTGGTCACAGTATTATTCAATGGCTGGCACTGCAACCAGTGTGATTGAAAATACGAAAATGATGGATCCTGCCTCTACCGTAGCAGAAGAGCGTAATCGGGTCATCGCAGAAGCAAAATTCTTGCGCGCATGGGCCTATTTCGATATCGTTCGTTTATGGGGAGACGCTCCGATGGTGTTGGATTTGATTCCGACCATTACAGCCGAGAATCTGGATAAATGGTATCCGGTGATGTATCCTGAACGTTCTGTCGCAGATAAAATCTACGACCAGATACTGGATGATCTGAACGAAGAAAATACCATTCGTTACCTGGCAAGCAAAAATAAAGGAGTTTTCCAGGCCACCAAAGGCGCCGCTTATGCTTTGCGTGCCAAGGTGTTGGCAACCAGAGGAGAGAAATCAACACGCGACTATGCCAAAGTGGTTGAAGCTTGCGACAAAGTGATAGCAGAGGGTTATACGCTGGTCGGCAACTTTGATGAGTTGTGGCAACCTGACAAGAAATTCTCTTCCGAAAGTATCTTTGAAGTCTATTACACCTCCGATGCTCCCAACTGGGCTTATTGGGTGTTGCTGAAAGAAGACGACGGTTCGGTGACCTGGAGACGTTATTGTACGCCTACTCATGACTTGGTTGCTAAATTCGACAAGGAGAAAGATACCCGTTATGCATCCAGTATCCTTTGGAAATCGGTTCCTTATGACACCTATTGGCCGGCGGACAGTTATCCGTTGTCTTATAAGATTCGCGAGAAGACTTCCAACATTATTCTGATGCGATTGGCGGATATACTCCTGTTGAAAGCCGAAGCACTGGTAGAGTTAGACCGCACTCCGGAAGCGATTCGAATCGTGAACGGCATTAGAGAACGTGCGGGCTTTGCTCCCTCTTCTCTGGATGAGAATATGGGACAGGCTAGGGGCCGCTTGGCGGTAGAGAATGAACGTCAATTGGAGTTGTATATGGAAGGTCAGCGTTGGTTTGACCTGGTACGTAATAACCGTTTGCTGGAAGTGATGCAGAAACATAAAGACAAAGATGGCAGATTGCTGTTTGCAGGTTTGCAGGCTTTCCGGCAGTTGTGGCCGATTCCTCAAGGAGAGAAAGATAAAAATACCAATCTGACTCAAAATGAAGGTTATTAATGAAAAGAGGAACGTAAAATTTTAAAAGAAAAAATGATGAAACACAATAATCTGTTTTTATGGTTGCTGGGGCTAACCGTTTGCTGGCTGGCTTCATGTAGCGAAGAAGAGGGTCGGGTGAAGTATCCATATTCATGTCCTGAACTATCAGGACTACAATTCTCGACTACCGATCAGACTCCTGCTGCCGATTCTCTTTATTTCTCTGTAAAGATTCACGATCCGGAGACTCCTTTGTCTACGTTGGAAGTGAAATTGATGGTAGGTGAAACCTTGGTAAGTTCGCAGTCGATTCGTACGAAAGGCACTGATGTGTCGATTGTTGAGAAAGGAATTTATATCCCGTTTGAGGCTGACTTGGAAGAGAATCAGGAGGCTAAAGTAGTATTGACTGCCATCAATGTGGAAGGTAGTGAAGTCACTCAAACGTTTGATTTCCATATCGTCCGTCCACAGATTCCGGAAGTGCTCTATCTTCACTATAACGGTGAGGTGGTAGAAATGACCCGGAGCGCAGAGAATCCTTATCTGTATCTGACGGAAGTTTCCGGCTCGGAAGAGGGCTATCCGATGGAGCTAACCGGAAAAATCTCCACTACGGAATCATTGGACGATGCGCAATTGATTTGGGGAGCTGCTGAAAAGAGTAATACAGCTGTCCTTATTGAAGCGTCGGGACCCAGCTTTGCCTTTGATTACCGGGATTGGTTTGTTGAACAGATCACTTTCGACGTGATGACTTTTAAACTGGGTGTCGTCGGTTTCCAGAAGAACCTGAAAATTAAAGAAACCGAGTTGATAGCCAGTGAAGGATTGTTCCGTGCCCAGATTAGTTTTACTCAAGGTGAAGAATTTGAAATGAGTGGATTTGAAGATGTGGAACATGCTTACAACCGCGACTTCTTTAGTTATAATCCAGATAATGGTAAGTTTACCTTCCTGCGCAAATCGGGAACTTGGGAAATATACTATTCTTCTAAATTCAATTATATTTGGGTTGCCCGGATGAGTGATACCGCACCTACTTGTTTCTGGTTGGTAGGACACGGATTCACTTGTGCTCCTGTCTGGAACGAGGCTTACAATAGCGGAGGCTGGAATTTGGAAGATATATCACAGTTGGGATATATTGTGCCGATTGGTGAACAAAAATATCAAACTACTGTGTATTTGAGTAACACTCATGAATGGGAGTCTTTCGAAATCGAAATTTACAGCGATTTGCAATGGAATAAAGATAAAGGTATGGAGTTGCAAGCAGGTTCGTTGTCCGGTGATACGGATGGAATTGAAATATCGGCTTCCAATGGAATAACGAGTGGCGACGGCTTCGTACCTGGCTATTACCGTTTGACTTTCGACACTTCGCAGGGAGTAGGCAAAGAAACATTGCACATCGAACGATTGAGTGATTAATGTCTGAAAGAGTGATATATAGAAAAATAGGAAAGCCTATGAGAAATATACTATATATGATAGGGGGAAGTCTGTGTCTCCTGCTGTTCATGACCGGCTGTAAATCGGCTGACGGGGCGAAAGCCCCCGTGTCATTGACTTGGGAGATGGGAGCTGCCGAAGTGCAGCCCGGCTACTATGAGAACTCATTTATCCTGAAGAATATATCAGATGTTCCTTTGGGAAAGGACTGGATCATCTATTATTCGCAGTTGCCTCGTGAGATTCTTCAAGACGAATCTGCATCGGTCAAGGTAGAGGTAGTAAATGCGAACTTCTTCCGGATGTATCCGGCGGAAAACTTCCAGCCATTGGCACCGGGAGATTCGCTGATTGTGACGTTCTGTTGTACCAACGGACTGAAGAAACTGTCACATGCTCCCGAAGGTACTTATTGGGTGAGTCAGGCAGGCGGCAAGCAAGGTACTCCCTTGCCTGTCGAACTGACCATACAGCCGCTACAAGGAATGGAGGCGGAAGACTGGTATCCCGCACCTGATAAGATATATGCTTCAAACTTGGCGTTAGAGACTACTGCCAAGTTGCAACAAACTGATATTTTCCCATCAGTAAAGGAAGCGTTTCCGGCTGTCGGTAAAGAAAACGTTACCATAGAAAATAAGGTGAAACTGACTTTCCATCCCGATTTTGTCAACGAGGCAGGATTGTTGAAAGAAAAATTGGAAACACTCTATGGGTTGGAAGTCATTTCCGAAGCACCGGTAACGGTTCATCTGGATTATTTGCCGCAACAGGAGACGGCTACGAATGACGAATACTACCGGATGAACACAGGAAATAGTCTGATAAATATTTTAGCTCCTACTTCACACGGCATTTTCAATGGCACGCAAACCTTGCTCTCTCTTTTGAAAGGACAAGAGAAACCGTTCCGTTTGGAAGCTGTATCTATCCGTGACTATCCCGACTTGCCATATCGCGGACAAATGTTGGATATTGCCAGAAACTTCACGACGGCAGACCAATTAAAGAAACTGATAGACGCTATCTCTTCTTATAAACTGAACGTGCTGCATTTCCACTTTTCGGATGATGAAGGCTGGCGTCTTCAGATTCCCGGTCTGGAAGAATTGACTTCGGTCGGTGCACGTCGGGGACACACCACGGATGAACTGGAATGTTTGTATCCGGGCTACGATGGCAACTATGATCCGTCTGCGCCTACCTCCGGCAACGGGTATTATACTCGTGAAGAGTTTATAGATTTATTGCGTTATGCAGCTCAAAGACATGTGCGTGTGATCCCGGAAATAGAGTCTCCGGGGCATGCACGGGCGGCAATAGTGTCCATGAAAGCACGTTATCATAAATATATAAACACCGATCCTGAAAAGGCCGTCGAATATTTGTTGAGTGACGCGCAAGATACTTCCCGCTATGTTTCCGCACAGTCTTATACGGATAACGTGATGAATGTGGCATTACCCTCCACCTATCGGTTTATGGAAAAAGTGATTCGTGAGCTGATGGCTATGTATGAAGAAGCGGAGGTACCTTTGACTACCATTCACTTGGGAGGCGATGAAGTGCCTGATGGAGCTTGGATGGGTTCGCCTGTCTGCCGGGCGTTTATGGATGAACATGGAATGACGAGTGCGCATGAACTGTCCGAATACTACATCACGAAGATGGCAGACTATCTGCAACAATATCATGTGCAGTTCAGTGGCTGGCAGGAAGCAGCGTTGGGACATTCGGAGGCTACCGATCGCCATTTGAACAGGCTTGCGGCAGGAGTATATTGCTGGAATACAGTTCCCGAATGGGAAGCGGACGAAATACCTTATCAGGTAGCCAACAAAGGGTATCCGGTGATCCTCTGCAACGTGAACAACTTCTATCTGGATTTGGCCTATGATGCTCACCCCGATGAAAGAGGGCTCTCGTGGGCCGGATATGTGGATGAATCTAAAGGCTTTTCCATGCTTCCATATCACATCTATCGCTCTTCGCGTACTGATATGGCTGGTAATCCGGTCGATTTAGGTATTGCGGAAAGAGGAAAAACAGTTTTGACCGCATCCGGCAAGGAGCGTATCCAAGGAGTACAAGCGCAATTGTTTGCAGAAACGATCCGTGATTTCAAATGGGTGGAATATTATACCTTCCCTAAAATCCTCGGACTGGTAGAACGCGGGTGGAATGCTTTTCCCGCTTGGAGTATGCTGGCAGGAGAGAAAGAACAGCAGGCTTTCAATAAAGCGCTGGCTTTGTTCTATTCGAAAGCGAGTGAGAAGGAAATGCCCCATTGGGCGTCCCGAAACATTAACTTCCGTTTGCCTCATCCCGGACTTTGCCTCAAAGAAGGCAAGCTCTATGCCAACACTCCCATCCGGGGAGGGGAGATACGCTATACGACCGATGGAGCGGAACCAACTCTTGATTCAGCGCTTTGGGAAGCTCCCATAGCCTGTGATGCTTCGGTTGTGAAAGCTAAACTGTTTTATTTAAACAAAGAAAGTGTGACAAGCACTCTCAAAGTAAATTAATCCACAAAAAGTAGATAAGTTATGAACTATGATAAGATAAAAAGAAGCGGTATATTATTCCTGTTGGGAATAGGTGCGATCACATCGTTGTCGTGCAATGACAATGATAATGGAGGGTATCCGGAACGGGTACCGACCCGCCTGTCGGTAATGCCTTTGCCGGAAAGAGTTGATTATAAAGAATCGGTGGTCACTCTTCCGCAGAATGTGACTGTTAGCCAGAATATTCCGGCTTCTACGTCACAACTGTTGAAATCCACGCTGGAAGAGAAACTGTCTCTTTCCGCGAGTGACGCTTCCAACGATCATGCCTTTATCCGGGTGAAACAAGAATCTGATCTGGCCAAAGAAGCCTATCGTCTGACCGTAACCAAAGAGGGGGCCTGCATCTATTATTCGACGGAAACCGGACTTCTTTGGGGAATCCAGACGTTGAGGCAAGCACTCGAACAAGCTAATTTCTTCACTTCGGGAAACTCGAAATATCTTCCGATGGTAGATATAAAGGATGCTCCCAAATACGACTGGCGCGGATTCCATATCGATGTGGTACGGCACATGTTTACGGTTGACTATCTGAAAAAGGTGATAGATTGTTTGTCTTTCTACAAAATAAACAAGCTCCACTTGCATTTGACCGACGATCAGGGCTGGCGCATCGAAGTGAAAAAATATCCTTTACTGACGCAGGAGGGAAGCTGGCGTGACTTCGACGAGTATGACAAGAGATGCGTAGAGCTTTCCCAACAAGATTATAACTACGAGATAGATCCTCGTTTTGTGAGAAATGGTTCGCAATATGGTGGTCATTATACACAAGAAGAGATGAAAGGCTTGGTGAGTTACGCATTGGAAAGAGGTATTGATATTGTTCCCGAAATAGATATGCCAGGGCATTTCTCGGCGGCTATCAAAGTGTATCCCGAACTGTCGTGTACGGGAGAAGCTGGTTGGGGAGAAGAATTTTCTTATCCTATTTGCCCTTCCCGGCCGGAAAACTATCAGTTTGTGCAATCTATCATTGATGAAATGGTTGAAATCTTTCCTTCGGAATATTTCCATATAGGAGCTGACGAGGTGGAAAAGGATAACTGGGAGCAGTGTGAAGTCTGTCAGCAGTTGATGCAACAGGAAGGTTATCAGAAAGTGGATGAATTGCAAAACCGCTTTGTGAAGATAATGACGAACTATGTGAAGGGTAAAGGTAAGAAAGTGATGGGATGGGACGATGCTTTTCTTGAGAAAGATCCACAAGACCTGATCTATACCTATTGGCGTGACTGGCTGCCCGACCAGCCGGGAAAGATTACCCAGAAAGGTTATCCGATTGTATTTATGGAGTGGTCTCGTTTCTATTTGAGCGCAACGCCTTCGGACGAAGGATTAAGCTCTTTGTATAACTTCGAGTTCGAACCCCAGTTTCTTAGTATTGTGAAGCAGAATGTATTAGGCTTCCAAGCCTGTGTCTGGACGGAAATGATTCCCAATGAGCGGAAGTTCGGTCAGCATGTTTTCCCTTCTCTTCAGGCCTTTTCAGAATTGGCGTGGGGAAGTGACCGCAACTGGATTGATTTCACCAATCGCCTGAAATGGCATGTTAAATGGTTGAATGAGAATGGATTTTACTTCACCAAACCGGGATTTATTTAATCCCGGTGTCATCAGAACGATATGAAATCAGAACGTTTACTTTCATTAGACGTGCTTCGGGGAATCACCATTGTCGGAATGATTTTGGTGAACAACCCCGGGACGTGGGAGTCTGTTTATGCGCCCTTGCGGCATGCCGAATGGAACGGACTGACACCGACAGACCTGGTCTTCCCATTCTTTATGTTTATCATGGGTGTTTCTATGAGCTTTGCCTTATCCAGGTTCGACCATCACTTCAGCCGTAGTTTTATCACCAAACTGGTGCGGCGCACAGTGATTTTATTCTTGTTGGGACTTTTTCTTTCCTGGTTTTCGTTGGTGTGTGCGGGGGTGGAACAGCCTTTCTCACAGATACGTATTCTAGGTGTGTTGCAACGACTGGCGTTAGCTTACTTTTTTGGTTCTTTGTTGATTATGAGTGTCCGGCGTCCGGCAAATCTGGCATGGATCTCCGCGATTATTCTGATAGGCTATATTGTCTTGTTGGCTTTGGGGAACGGCTTTGAACTATCCGAGCAGAATATTATTGCCGTTACAGACCGAACATTATTCGGAGAAACTCATCTGTATCGGGAGTGGTTGCCGGACGGCGGACGTATCTTTTTCGATCCGGAAGGGCTGTTAAGTACCTTGCCGTGTATTGCGCAAGTGATAATAGGTTATTTCTGCGGAAATATCTTGCGGGAGAAGACAGAAATTCATCACCGGTTGTTACAGATATCCATACTGGGTATTGCTCTTTTATTTGCCGGATGGTTGCTTAGTTACGGTTGCCCGTTGAATAAAAAAGTATGGAGTCCGACTTTTGTTTTGGTAACCTGTGGTTTTGCTTCTTTATTTCTTGTGTTTCTCACCTGGCTTATTGATATTCGTAAAAAACAGAAATGGGCGTATCCTTTCCATGTTTTTGGCACGAATCCGTTGTTCATCTATGTGGTGGCCGGTGTGTTGGCTACTCTGCTCGAGGTTATCACAGTTAGTGGAATTAGTCTGCAAGGGAAGGTTTATACCTCCATCCTGCTTATTCTTCCCGACGCTTATTTGGCCTCTCTGATTTACGGTCTTCTGTTTATCGGATTCAATTATTTGATTGTGTGGGGCTTGTACAAAAAACGGATCTTTATAAAGATATAAAAAGACAGGTCTGAAAAACGGATCGTTTATACCGATTCTTTTCGAAAGTTGGTTTTCGTAATGAATCGGTATGAACGATCCGTTTTATGATGTAGTGCTATCTGGTCAATAGGTTATCTTCTATTTCTCTTTTCCGGACGGTGTATGCGTTGTCCGCCAAAATGTGTTTTTTACCTCTCTTGCCACGTCTCTCCAACTTGGCATGCTTTTTAATGAACGGCGAACCGGAAAATCATAAAGCAATAATAATAGGAAAAGGAAGATGCAGGCATAAGCCACCCATCCATAAATTTGCTTGATGCTTATTTCCATCATCTGATTGATAAATTCTTCCATATAATGACCTATGTTGAACGGGCTGCTGCTGAAAGACACATGGTCGATGGCCGAACCGTAACGTGCCAGATTGTCGGGAACATAATAAGCCAATCCCTGCGCATAGACCGCACAGCCTAATACACCGCCAACTACCATGTGCAGCATATTGAATACACTTAATCCCTGGAAGAAATGCTGGAACGTCATGGTTTCTTCCAGACACACCATGAAGGTGGCACTCAAGACGGCATAGGCAAATCCCCTGCACACCGTTGGCAGGTAGAGCTGTGAAATATGTATATCAGTAGATAGAGTCAGGTAAAAACCGATCAGATAGCCGATCAGCCCAACGAAGCCGACAATAATCAAGCGCACATAGTTGTATTGTTTGATGTGCATCCACCAATAAGAGAATACACAACCACAAACGATACCGATAATGGCAAACCAGTCGAGTTGTGAACTGACCAGTTCTTCATATTTCATCACTTCTTCGTAAAAGACTTCTTCTAATACATGCTCGGTTGCAAGAAACGCTTCCACTAATGTGACTAGTCCTAATAAGGACCAAAAGTGGCGATAAGTCCACATCTTCGGTTCGAGAAAAGGATGGCGGATTGTCATCATACGCCAAATACAAATAGCCAGAGTGATGAAAATCACGATAGTCAGTTGGCGGATTACCGGGCTGTTCCACCAGTTGTACCAGTCTCCGTAGTTGAAGAGGAAGGCGATTTCCGCTAATAAGGAGGCCCAGAGCACTCCACCCAGCCAGTCGATACCGAACAGGGGAAATTTGCGCATGAACCTGAAATGTTTCACACAAGTAAACTGAATCAGCAGGACGATTAGCATTAATCCGGCGATGAACAGATTCATATATGTCCAGTGGTAGTGATACATTAAATAAGTCGTAATCAGGTCGGACAGCTGAATACTTCCCAGAATTACAATATGAAGCCAAGGAAAGAAAACCGTGAAATCCCGTTTGGGAGTCATCCATAACTGAATGTTGGACATACATTCAAAAGTTCCCTGTATTTTGCACATTCCTTCGATGAAACAGATCAGCCACAACAGTGGGAGGAAGGTGATATGTGGAGCTATCAAGTTACAGAGTAAAACTCCCAGTGCTGCCGATGTGAGTAGGGTTTTATTGGTAAAACGAAACTTCATGCGAAACAATAACGGGAAATAGATTGCCATACCTGCCAGATTAGCGTACATGCACATTAAAATATCCTCACGCATCAGTGCCATGCTGCCGATCATCTGATTCAATGCACCCAGATAGACACCGCCCGATAACTGGAAGGTGACGGCAATGAAAAGATAAATCCACGGCTGCATCCTCCGCGGTACGAAGCTGCGGAACATTGGCATAACGAAAGGACCATTCAGAACAGGAGCACTCATAAAAATTAAAGATTAAAAATTAAAACGATAATTAAAGCAATAATTAAGCAATTTATAATTAAAGCAATAATTAAAACGATAAAGGGTTGAAGCGGTTAGTACTTCACCTCACATTCTACGTTGAAGCCTGCACGCATACGTTTCAAATCTTCCGGTTTGTTTCCTTTCAGACTGATGCGTACGGGAATACGTTGCTCCACTTTGACGAAATTACCGGTGGCGTTATCTTGTGGAATCATTGAAAATGCCGCTCCTGTTGCGTCGGAAATAGACTCTACTACTCCTTTGAATGTTATGTTTGGCACGGCGTCTGCGGTTATTTCCACTTCTGCGCCTTCCTTGATATTCGGAAGCTGGGTTTCGCGATAATTGGCGATTACCCACAGGTCGCTGCTGTCTACGATGTCGACCATGGTTTGTCCCGGCTGTACCAGCTGGCCTTCCAAAATTTCTTTCTTTCCTGTGGTACCGTCACATGGAGCAATGATAACTGTATAAGAAAGATTCAGACGGGCAAGCTCTAATGCAGCTTCTGCCAGGCGGACACCTGCCTCATTCTGTCCTAAACGATGGGTTTGCTCGCTTTTCACTAAAGAGGTAGACAATTTAGCTCGTGACACCTGTTCATAACGGGCTTTGGCTGCTTCGTAAGCTGTATGTACGTTGTCATATTGTTGTTTAGTCACTGCATCTTCCTGCAATAACTTTTCGAAACGGTTCAGTTCGCGTCTTGCATTTTCCATTTGTACACGTACTTCCTCAATGCTTGCGTCGCTCACGCTCAAGTTGTTTTGAGTAGTGGCGATGCCAATGGTAGTGGCCTGTCTTCCTGCGGTAGCATTAGCTAAATCAGCTTCTGCCTGTGCCACACGGAGGCGGAATTCGGTATCTTCGATGATAAGGAGCGTGTCGCCTTTGTGTACTTGTTGATACTCGTCGAAACAGATTTTTTTGATGAACCCCGGAACACGAGTGTTGATTGGCGTGATATGTTGTCTCACCTGCGCATTATCAGTATATTCAATGTTTCCAAGGTGAATGAACCGGGAACAAACATAGGTGACACCACCGATAAGAAGACAGATTATCACAATATTATATATAATCTTCTGGGTTTTTCTAGCTATCATAATCATTTATATTTTAAACAGTAAGTAATTTCATTCTCTTAATTTACAATCCAAATTGTCTAATCGTAAAATCTATAGGGTATGTGTGATATATTTCATTTTATAGTAACTGTATATCAAGTTGATGCGTGCATTGACCAGACCGAGGTCGGCGCTTAGTTTCATGTTGCTGGCGTCGAGCATATCGGTGAGCAGAGCGAGATCATTTTTATAGCGGTTGCTGATTACGTTATAGTTTTGGTCGGCGAGTTCCACACTTTTCTCCTGCGTACGTAAGTCGGTAAAAGAAGTGAGGAAGTTGACATAATTTGCCTGAACTCCGTTTTCTATTTGTTCCTGTGCCAATGAATATTCTTCCTGTGCCCTGCGTGCGTTCAATTTTGCCTGACGTACTTTCTTGTTATTTTTGAATAAAGAAGAAAGGTTGTATTTTATGCCGACACCCACATACCAGTAATTGAAGTTGTTGTCTAGTACCGGGACTTCAATCGTGATAGGACCGTCCAAATGCTCTCCGGCTACAAGAGCAATTTTGGGAAGCAGTTCCGAACGTTCCAGTTTTACTTTTTGCTCGCTCATTTGTACAGACAGTTGGGCTTGTTGCAGGCCGACATTACTTTGGGTCGCCATCATTTGCCAGTCGTTTTCTGCCAGTGCTTTCACTTCCTCATCCAACAAGGTAGAATCAGGGACGATTTCTGTTCCGGCGGGCAGGTGTAGCGTAGTCACCAGTTGGTGATTCATAATTTTGCAGGCATCCTGCACCTTTGCCAGTTGCAGTTTAAGCGTCTCTTTCTGCAGTTCATAACGGGTGATATCATTCTTTAAAGCTGTTCCCTGCGTACGGCGTGATTCCATATTGCGGATCACCTGTTCCGTCAGGTCCAGATTTTTTTGTAACACTTGCAACTGGTTATTCAATTTATATAAATCCAGATAATAACCGGTCAGAAGAAAGCGGATCTCCTGACGGTTCTTTTGCCAGTCTAATGCAGCCATTTGTTGCCCGAGTTCTGCCAAAGTAATGCTGCTGTTGATGGCTCCACCGGCATAAATCACTTGCTGCGCCTCCAAAGCAAAGTTATTGCCGAAGTGCGGCATAGGAATGTTTTGCCCGTTTTTGAAATCACGGTCCCACAAATATCCGTCACCCAGGTAACTGAATGAGAGTGAAGCCCCTATGTCCGGTAAACGTTGTGACTTGGCAGCTTTCAAAGCTTCTTTGGCTGCCTCTTCCCCCGTTTTATACGTTTGAATACTCTGACTGTTCTCGTCTGCCAGACGGAACATTTCGTTAATGCCCAAAACTCTCCTGTCAAGCGTCTGGGCAAACAGTCTTTGGCTACATAGTACGGCGTATAGCAGCACTATGAGCCATCTTTTTTTGCTCATAAAGTGAAATGAAATTTAATTAATAGTAGAAGTTTGAATTTTCTATGGTAAATTCTCTGTAGTGAAGACCGAATTATCAAATTTGCACTGCCACACCCCAACCGTGAAAGTCATGCATTTTGTTCTTGTAACGAATGTCGATTTGATAATATCTTAGTTTCATCTTAATACCTGTTTTCTATTTTGGATTTGCGAAATTATGAAAAAAAACAGGTAAGTTGTAACCTTATAGATGTCTAAATATAATGTTTTTTAACGATTATCGAATGGTATGTTGGGTAGAGGAAAGTAGCCTCATTTCATGAACGTAAGTTCATATATGCATGCCCTGCTATTCATGATTGTTAAGGTTATGGAACTTTAATACAAAGAAAAGAGAGGGTTGTTCTGAAAAGAGCCGGTTTTGTTCTGATTAAGTCTACTGGTAAGCCATAGAAAACGTGTACCTTTGCCCCCGAATTTAAATGATTGATTATGAATGTTATAGTAAATACCCTCATATCTACCGGAGTAGTTTTGAAGGTCTACCAATGCTCCGGTTAGGTGTTTCTGATAGGAGAAACTTGGAGAGAATATGAGATTATTCGATAAGTTGTATAAGGTCGAAATACATAGGAAGAGTGTCCTCACAAGGTTGATTTATAAGGGGATGAAAGCCATTTCTTTCATAAAAAGGAACTGCTGACAGATATGCGTCTACTGTAAGAAAACGAGTTGCTGATACAGACTGGCGATTGATAAGCATCTGTTTTACTGCAGAAATAATATCGGTACCAATTCCTTCACCACGATGGGAAGTTGCTACACCTAATCTACCGATTTTCACAGCGGGATAACTTCCAAGGTGCTTTCTGTGCGGAAATGCCTTGCGAAGTTTTCTCCAATAGTTTTTATCTATAGTTGTCTGGGATATTTTATCATTCAGCAAACTGAAGAAAGCAATTGTCTCATCATCATCTTCCATAATAAAGGTGTTGGCAATTAACTTCTCTCGGTAAAAGCGGGCGTCTTCCAACAAAAAGCCATTCAAATCGTCGTTTCCGCAATTGAATGGCTTTATATTCTCTGTGTCTTCAATCTTAATCAGTCTCATCAAGGAAGTCACATCATAAACGTTGCTATTTTCTTTAATTTCTCATATGCAGCTTTGACCCGCTGCTTTTCTTGTTGGGAAGCAGGTTTAACATTCTGCATTGATGCCAGGAAACGTTTGGCATCTTCACCAAAGAGTATCGGGGTTTCTTTAATTGGTCTTGCCATATTACTTTTTCCTTTTTTACGTGAATACTCTTGCAAAGATAGTCCATTTCTTCCTTAGTTCCAAATAGTTTCTGCCAAAGAATGCTTATTTATGTTTCTCCGGAAAAACCTACAATCTTACCTCTTTCGTGAATACTTCTCCAAAACGATTCTTAACCACCACTTTGACAGACTTCGTACCTTTAGCAGGCTGTGCCCGGAAAAGATGCCGTGTATGATAGCCGGTTTTCTTTCCTTTCACCATGTTGATATAATCTTGATCTTCATCATCAAAAGCCTGCATGGCACCTTTCAATACTCCGTCTTCGTACCAGTTTACCGTATACGTTCTGTCCCAATCCCAGATGTTGGCTACCACATAGTCTTTCTGGCTTTCAAATTCTCCCGGCTTGTAGAGCCGGAACTGATAATCGGGAGAACAGCCTGTCGCTTTGTAACGCCACTTCACATCGTCACCTTTCACTTCTACCACCAGGTAACCGTTCGGCGCTCCGCAACGGTTCACGTGTCCTGCCCACCATGCACCGCAGGCAGCTCCGATATTATGTTCATAAATAGTAGGCGCAGGTTGCTGATTCTCATAGAAATGTGTGTGTCCCGAAAAAATATGAACCTGATACGGTCTTAATAGTTGGAAAAGCGCGTTGGCGTTGCGCGCATTTCCACCGGCAGACACCGTGTTGTTGGCTACCGGAGCGTGTACGTTCAGGAATACGGTGCTTCCTTTGGGCACATAACTTAAATCTTTTCTCAACCAGTCCAGATCTTCCGGCGTGAATCGTTCCGTGTATTTCTTATTACCATCGTAGTCGATGTCTTTCATTGCGATTACATGGATTTTTCCAATGTTGAATGAATAGTTGGCCGGACCGAACGACTGGTAATAATTCTGTTCCCCATATCCGTCTGCCGGATGGTCCGTCTGTGTCATGGACTTGTAGAGCAGGTTGAAATCATGGTTTCCCATTAGTTGGAACATTGTGATACCTAAATTAGAGACGGCTTGACGGTAAGGAGCATATAAGTTCATGGCATCCCACACAAGGTCGCCCAGTCCCATACCAACGATTTCGAAGTTCTTTAGCGAGTCGGCAGTCTGTTTCAGGTCGGGCACTGTTTCTGTGCGGAAGCGGTTCAGTTGTTTCTCGTTCCTCACTTGCGGATCGGAAATGGCGATATATACAAATTCATCCGCCGGCTTCTGCCGCTTGGTCAGAACGAAGTTGCACTGATTCTCGCTTTTCTTCGCATCCAAATATTGATAGAAGCCGTCGGCTACACCCTCTTTGGAAGGAAGCTCATAGTCTGCCGGAGTAGAGATGTAAACCATCGGATAACGTGCCGGATCGGTGTTCAAAACATAGTTTCCTTGCGCGTCGGTTGTTTTAAAATGCGCACCGTCAGTTACTACTACACCGCTGACAGGCTTACCTGTGTTATCTTTCACACTGCCTTTCACAACAGTCTGACCAAAAGCGGCAACAACATTTAGCTGGAGACATAAGATTGCCGCAAACAGCATATTTCTATTATATACTTTTTTCATTGCTTATAACTTTCTTAGAGTGACTTGATTGAATAATGCGATAATCTCTTCCGGTTCGTCTGCCGACTTTACAGCCTCTTCGAAAGACTTGCTGTTATCGTCGAAACACATCACATTGGCACAATCCAGAATGTGTGCCATGTTGGATGTAGCAACTTCCCGGCTCACTTCTTCCTTTTTCACTGCTGATGTAGTCGTTGAAGTGTTCTTTGATAACCGCTGGGTAGACCGATGTAATTTTTGTCCTGTTGTATAGGGTGACTTGCAACATATACACTAGGAGGCAAAACGTGTTTCATCCTTTCAACAAGTGGGCAAAGAACTCGGAACTTATTTCATGTTTTTATTTTTTAGGTTTTAAAATTAGATGATAATCTTTTTCTAAATTATAATCGTTGTAATTAGGCTTTAAATAATTAGGCATTGACTCCAACTCTTCAGAAGTGCGATTTTCCTTTAATTTGAATGTTTTTATTATATGAGAAACTGGCGCACCATTTTTAGGTTGTATTTTGATGGAAAAACGTACACAAACATCTCCGGCATATTTATTAAAATTAGCCCAATCTGTATTCCAGTGATTTGTATAAACTCCCTCTTCCCAATAAGTATATTTTTCATTATTATACGATGTCTTTAAAGATCTACATAAAACCTCTTTGTTATAATATAAAACGATTTCTTGATTTGTTACATGTATATCGGCAATGGCCTTTACTTCTGGATTAAATTCTAAGTAAGGTGAATAATCTTTACTTGTATCAAAGACAATGCGATGAACTTCATTGATATAATCACCATATTCTGGATCAACTCCTTGATATTCATAGTATTGTTCGTGAGATTTTATTTCTGGCTTTCCTTTAAAATTCACGACTCCCAGTATTTTATTATATAATGGAACATAACCTGTTGCATTTATAACATTTTCTGTTCCTGGTAACCAAAATGAAATTGGCATTGAAGGAAATGCTCCGCTATTTGTGCTTGTACCTGACAAGGAAATTGTAGTCATCAATTGATAATTTACTGGAGGATTTATTCCTTTATTGCTGCTTCCACCCACAATTCCACTAACAAATCCAACTATAAGTCCTGGCAGACCAGACGTAGATCCCTTTAATGCAGAACTCACTCCATTATATAACGCATTAAAAATCCCATTTTTTAGCCCTAACTTATTATTTGATTGTCCATCTTTAGCATCGGATATTTTGTTCCTCTCTAAAGAATTTAGTCCAATTCCAGCCAAAATTCCAGTCCCTATTGATTTTAATTCATCAGATTGTAATATGTTTCCCATTTTATTTGAATGATCTACTGCTCCTTGACCTAGAATGGCATTAAGCTTTCCTTCCATTTTTCCATCTAAGTATATTTTAGAAACACTATAGTAATTCAAAAACCAATTAAATCGTATTTCATTATAAGGAATAGAAGAAAGATTTTGATCATAAGCCAATTCATATTCCATCATATACCATCTGTTAGTAGCTAATGGCATTGAACCATCAATAGGGGCGGGCTGTAGTTGTACGTAGCTTTTCTGATCTTTTGCCACTGCATCTAGGACTGGCTGTCCTAAAAAATTTAAAATAGATGTTTCCTTGGCAGAAATAACAGAAATACCATTTTGTATATAAGAAGAAGTTGCTACGAAAGGTGTTGTTATATATAAATATATTCTCATTGTACCTCGATACTTATTATATAATACAAAGAAAGGATTATTTACTATACTAGAAGCCTCTGAACTAAAAGCGTTGTAAAGCATCTCCCACCCATCAAAAGATTTGTAATCATTAAGTATATCTGTTTCATAAAATGAAGACAAACTCCCTGCTCCAATCCAAGGAACCGGTATTCGTGCATATCCTGCAGGAGTTGGCATCCAATCGGCATTTTCCCAATCGAAGTCAGGCGTTACCACTGAACGAGTTATTAATGAAGGGGCCAGATTCCAGTCAGTTTTACTGTCATCAGAACATGAAGTCATCGTCAGGCAATATCCTAACACTAAAAATAATAATCGAAATAAATTTTTCGTGTCCATAATTTTGATATTTTAATGATACATAAATAGTATTAATCCTCTATTAGATAATATGAAATTAAAACAATTGCTCTTTTTGTTTTTTTATCATGCTACAAAGTAAGATTTTTTTTATTTCAATAGGATTACATCCTCATTAAAACAATAGTTCGTTAAATATTCATTTAATCTTTATGTGGTAATAGTTACAAACTTCTGTTTTTTATTCTTTGACCAAGCGAGAATGGTGTTCCTGCGGAAATCTTTCGTGACTACTGGAGTAGCGTCCAACTGGATAAATATAAATTTGCACTCGTGACAAAGTGGTGATATGATGGAAAAGGCAGGCAAATTTATCGGATAGTGCATCCGTAATGCTTCAATTATCATTATATTTGCCACTCTATTACCAAGGAAGGTCTCTTTGTTTTGGGGCAATCGGCTGAATGATGCTTGGATAGGAATAACCTATAGTGTCTTTAATCTAAAACGAAAAATAATAAATGGAAATTCAAAATAGTATATTTAACTACGCTGCTTTGCTTAAACAAGTCAAAGCACGGGTGGCACTCGCACAGAAAAAAGCGATTTATTCCGCTAATGAAGAAATGCTTTCTATGTATTGGGACATCGGCAAACTTCTTTGTGAAAGCCAGAAGCAGATAGGATGGGGGAACAATGCACTTGAACAGCTTGCCAATGACTTGAAGAATGATTATCCGAAAGTGAAGGGCTTTTCCCCACGAAATTGCAGGTGTATGATTCAGTTTCATAAAGAATATAATCAAGAGCTTACAATTTGGCAACCAGTGGTTGCCAAATTAGAAATGTCAAATTGTGTTCTTCCGATAAAACAGTTAAGCTGGTCACACAACATCACTTTAATACAACGGGTAAAAGACCTGAAAGCCCGCTATTGGTACATGATTCAATGTTTGAAGAGTGGATGGAGTCGTAATTTCTTAATTGAAGCTATCAATCAGGACTACTACCATACTTACGGGGCATTGGCAAACAACTTCGATTCCACTCTCCCGGAAATACAAGCCAAGCAGGTAAAAGAAACCTTAAAAGACCCCTATATTTTTGATATGCTGACTTTCACTGACGAATATAACGAAAGAGATGTAGAGTTAGGGTTGGTTAAGCATATTGAAAAGTTCCTTCTCGAAATGTTATGTAAAGGTTTGCATAATAATTCTTATGCCAACAAATTTATTATGCAAAGTGACTTAAACTAAATCACAGCTACA
>ENA-OROZ01000646-OROZ01000646.1-human-gut-metagenome-genome-assembly--contig:-NODE-646-length-38044-cov-8.648451_pt1 | contig 38044 bp, 53 predicted proteins | sample MGYA00242138_ERZ509066 | MGnify/ENA primary metagenome ERZ509066 (study PRJEB26280, sample SAMEA2338691) | human gut metagenome | biome: human gut; feature: human-associated habitat; material: faeces... | reverse complement strand
CATGTGTCGTTTACATGCCGATACCCTTACGCGTTTGTTTAGCGGGAGCGCCCACTTATCACTAACTTTTCTTGATGCTTTACGGAAACCGGAAAGCCACACATCCCCATCACCTTGCATCCCCCCGGATAAAATGATATAATCCCAGTAAAAACAATCAGCAATGGAGAGAACATATGGCATTTACAGAGGAACAGATGCAGCGGTATTCGCGGCATTTAATATTAAAGGGCGTAGGAGTAAAGGGACAGAAAAAATTGTTAGAGAGCAAAGTGTTAGTGATTGGAGCTGGTGGACTTGGCTCGCCGGCTATTTTATATTTAGCGGCAAGTGGTGTGGGAACAATTGGTATTGTGGATGGTGACTGCGTGGATTTGACAAATCTGCAGAGACAGATTATTCATGACATGGATTCGCTTGGTGTAGAAAAAGCGGAGTCGGCAGGAGAGCGTATTCGCAAATTAAATCCGGATGTCAAACTTCATCTGCATGCAGAGCGTGTTACCCCTGAAAACATTATGGCACTGATTGAGCCGTATGATTTTATTATTGATGCGGTAGATAATTTTTCGGCAAAATTTTTGATTAATGATGCCTGTGTATTGGCAAAGAAACCATTTTGTCATGCAGGAATCCGGCAGTTTTACGGACAGGTTCTTACGTATGTGCCGGGGGAGGGACCGTGCTATCGGTGTATTTTCGAAGAAATTCCAAAAGATGGAACAGTGGACAATTGTTCTTCCGCAGGGGTTATTGGTTCGATTCCGGGAATTATTGGAAGTATTCAGGCCTTGGAAGCGCAAAAATATATTACCGGGGCAGGCGAACTTCTTACCGGGAAAATGCTTACCTTCGATGGACTGACGATGAGATTTCGGACGGTGAATTTTGGAAGTCCGTCAAAAGGATGCCGTGTATGCGGAGAACATGCCGATATTCATGAACTGAGACCGGAGGAATATCCGATGCCGGGGTGCAGTATTTAGAGAATGGAGGGTAAATCATGACGTTACAACAGTTAAGATATGTAATTGCGGTGGCAGACCACGGTTCAATGAATGAGGCGGCAAAGGCGTTGTTTATTTCACAGCCAAGTTTGTCGGGGGCTGTAAAAGAACTGGAAAAAGAACTTGGCTTTGAACTTTTTTTGCGCACGAGCAGAGGTATTGTTGTGACGCCGGATGGTGAGGAATTTCTTGGATATGCAAGACAGGTGACGGAGCAGTACCGTCTGCTTCGAAATCGATATATTGAAAAAGAATCCCGAGAGAAATTCAGTGTTTCCATGCAGCATTATTCCTTTGCGGTAAAGGCATTTGTAGAGACAGTCAAACGTGCGGGAATGGAAAATTATGAATTTGCTGTATATGAGACGCGCACATACGAAATCATTGAAAATGTGCGGAATTTCAAAAGTGAGCTTGGCATTTTATATATGAATGACATGAATCGGAAGGTGTTAGAAAAAATTCTCAGGGAAAATCAGCTGAAATTCACCGAATTATTTTCCTGTGATACCTATGTATATCTGCGCTCCGGGCATCCGTTAGCCGGGCGGGAAATACTTTCGATGAAGGATTTAGAGCCGTATCCGTGTCTGGCTTTTGACCAGGGAAAAAACAATTCTTTTTATCTGGCAGAAGAGATGAAAAGCACCTATGATTATGATCGTATTATCAAGGCGAATGACCGTGCAACGATGTTAAATCTGATGAATGGACTGGATGCTTACACGTTGTGTTCCGGTATTATTTGCGAGGAATTAAATGGGGATGATTCGTTAGCCATTCCACTAAAGGAATCCGAGAAAATGCAGATTGGCTATATTCATCGTGCCGGGTCGGTAGTGAGTGCACTTGGTGAAATTTATATTGAGGAACTTATGAAGTACCAGTCTGCTTATGCGGGTAAGAACTAGTTTGGACCTTGATTCCCTGAATATCATATACTAACAATAACAACTGCTGTATCGGAGAGTGTATTATGGCTTTTTATCATTTTTTAGTTCTGGGGGAAGAAAAAAGGCAGTATTATCTGGCGCAAATGTTAAAAAAAGAGGGACATGAGGTGATGGAGGCGATGAGTTATCAGCCGGGCTATCACGATGCAATCCTTCTTCCGGTTCCACAGACTGCCATGTTTTTTGAGGAAAATAAAGAAAAATTTCAAAAAGGACAGGTGGTTTACGGCTGCAAATTTTCAGAGACGGCGATAGACTATGCGAAAGAAAGAGGGATTCGCATCGTTGATTATTACAAAGAAGATGGTGTGGCGGAGAGAAATGCACTGGCTACCGCAGAGGGAGCCGTTTCAGAGGCGCTTATCCATGGATGTGTAAGCATTCAGGGGAGTGAGTGTCTGGTCACTGGATATGGAACGTGTGGAGCGGCACTGGCGGCAAAACTTAGCCAATGGAGGGCATCCGTTACTGTTATGGAGCGGAAGGAGAAAAAGAGAGAGCGGGCAAAAAGTTATGGCTATCAGGCTTGTTCCTTTGATGCACCAAAAGATACAATGTCAAAATATGATTTTATTTTTAATACCGTACCGGCACCGGTTCTTACCAAAGAGCGGTTGCAGGGAGTAAAGCCGGAGGTGTGTATTATTGATATTGCATCAAGACCGGGTGGGACGGATTTTTCCTATTGTCAGGAATCGTCGATTTTTGCAAAATTATGTTTAGGACTTCCCGGCATTTATGCACCGAAGTCATCAGCCGGCATACTTATGGAAGTAATTAAGAAAACAATTTTGGGAGATTAGCGGAATGAGCAAAAAGAAACAGCGTACGGTTGGCTTTGCGTTTACCGGCTCTTTTTGCACTTATGAGAAAATAAAAGAAGTGGTCAGGCAGCTTGTCAAGGAGGATAATCGGGTCATTCCGATTTTTTCCCAGACCGCACAGACCGTGAACTGCCGGTTTGGCGATGCGAGAGATTTTATTATCGAAATACAGGAAATTACAGGAGAACGTGGGATTTTTTCAATTCAGGAGGCGGAACCGATTGGTCCGAAAGGACTTTTGGATATTCTGGTGATTGCGCCATGTACCGGAAATACGATGGCAAAACTTGCAGCGGGGATTACCGATACACCGGTATTGATGGCGGCAAAAGCGCATATGCGGAATGACAAACCGGTTGTTCTTTCACCGGCTACCAATGATGCACTTGGAGCCAGTTTAAAGAACATTGGTTTCTTGATGAATACAAAAAATTTCTATTTTGTTCCGTTTGGGCAGGATGACTGCGAAAAGAAACCGAAGTCGATGATTGCCCATACGGAACTGATACCGGATACGATTGAGGCGGCTCTTTGCGGCAGACAGCTGCAGCCGGTAATCCGCTCTCCCTTTTAAATCCGGATGGATACGTTATATTTTCGTAAGAAATATTCAATCTGCAAAAGGTAGGCAATCATTTGCGGGCCTGCCATGAGCTGACCGTACCAAGGTGCCCCGTAATCTTTTGGATTTTCTAAAAACTGGGTGACCTGCTTTAAATCAAGGAGAGAATGCAGGGGACTTGCAGAGTCGGAAAGTACCTCCTTGAGGCGTTTTGCCAACAAATTTTCATAATAAGGATTGTATGTTTTTGGATAAGGGCTTTTGCGGCGGAACAAAATTTCATCCGGCAAAAGTCCTTTTGATGCCTGACGCAGTATATTTTTGACAAGTCCGTCCTTTGCTTTCATTTCCCATGGAATATTAAAAACGTAGTCGACAAGTTTTCGGTCAGCAAATGGAACACGTGCTTCTAATCCCGAGAACATGCTTGTGCGGTCCATACGGTTTAGCAGCGTCTGCATAAAGAAACGGATATTTAAATAACCAATCCGCCGTCTATTTGTCTCAATTTCACTTTCGGATGGGAGAACATTAATTTCACTGACTGACCGGTCATAAATCTTTTTTACATATTCATCCATGTGAAGACTTTCTACTAAGTCATCTTTCAAAAGAACTTTGCGCGGGGTGAGTGAAGGAGTCCATGGAAATGTACCGGAGTTAAGCATTTCCTCTCTGTGAAACCATGGGTATCCGCCGAATACCTCGTCTGCACATTCGCCGGTCAGTACAACCTTATGAGAATGGCTGACTTCCTCGCAAAAATACTGTAAGGAAGAATCAATATCCGCCATGCATGGGAGGTCATGTGCGTCCACTGAGCGGTATAATAAATCCGCCTGCATTTTGTTGTCACATTCGAGATAGTGATGGTCGGAATCCAGAAAAGAAACCATTTTGTCAACATATGGGCGGTCCTGCGACGGCTGAAAAGAATTCGCCTTAAAATACTTGTCATTATCTATGAAATCAAAGGAAAATGTGGTGAGTTTTTTTCCCTGTTTCTTTAACTCGGCGGCACAGACCGCAGAGACCACGCTCGAATCGACACCGCCGGATAAAAAGGTGCAGATTGGCACATCGGAAACCATTTGTCTTTTGATGGCATCCTGAATCAGAAATGATGTTTTTTCAACGGTTTCCTCATAAGAATCAAAATGCGGTCTGCTTTCCAGATGGAAATACTGCGTCATTTTTCTTCCAAAAACAGAGCACGTCAGGTAACACCCCGGCAGCAGCTCGTGAAATCCGTAAAATACGCCGCTTCCCGGCGTGCGTGCCGGACCTAATGATAAAATCTCATTGAGTCCATCCACATCAAGTTCTGCTTTGACGCCCGGAAAGCAAAAGCAGCCTTTTGGCTCCGAGGAAAAAACAATCGTTCCATTTATCATGGTATAAAAAAGTGGTTTTACGCCGAATGAATCCCGGAATAAAGTCATTGTATTGTGCCGTTCATCATAAATGGCAAAGGCAAAAATACCGTCGACTTTTTTTACAAAATCGTCGCCAAAGGTTAAATATGATAATAATAAGATTTCTGTGTCAGAATTCGTTTTTGGAAAAACCTGATGGTTTGCCAAGTCATTTTTTAACTCTTTCATATTGTAAATTTCACCATTATATACAATATGATAAGGATAGCCATCCAGTTCTCTTGTCATAGGCTGGTGGCCACCCGCCAAATCAATGATGGAAAGTCTTGTGTGTGCCAGTCCACAGTGTGGTGTCAGCAGACTGTCATTATCGTCAGGACCGCGGTGGGCAAGACAGTGTTTCATTTCGTCTAAAATATGCAAAAAAGAATCCCGCTGCCCGGTAAAATCGGCCGTGGGGTCATAAAAGCCGGATATGCTGCACATAGTAACCTCCTTTTGCAAAGAAATAATTCCATATGATATACTGTATGCAAAAAAAGGGGGAAACATGTATGGGAAAAAGATTACTTCCTCCCCTTAATGTGTACTTCAGGAATTGCAAGGTTGTCATAGTCAACAGAGGCATTCGAGGAGACTGCATTTGTGCTGTCAGAAGCCTCATGTGTATGCACCTCCGGAATGGCTACATTATCATAAGTCAAATCATAATTTTTTCTACTTTTCTGAGGATTGTTTATTGTAATATATTTTTTCTTTTTAAAAAACATAAGTAAACCTCCTTATATAATGTTGATAAAAAATGTAATAACCAAACTGTTGATAAAATCGGCGAACAGACTTCCCACCAGTGGAATCAGCAGATAAGCTTTTACCGATGGCACAAAGCGGTCGCATAAGGCCTGCATATTTGCCATGGCATTTGGGGTTGCTCCCATACCAAATCCACAAGTACCGGCGGCGAGAACTGCGGCATCGTAGTCATGCCCCATGATACGGAATATAACAAAGTAAGTAAATACGCCGATGAGAAGTGTCTGCGCAGCAAGCAAAATGACAAGCGGAAGTGCCAGAGAAGCTAACTCCCATAACTTCAAAGTAATCATTGCCATTCCCAAAAACAAGGATAATGAAATTCCGCCAAGGTCATTGATTTCACCCATATGAATGGTTGTAAAATTTGTATACTCAGCGATATTTCGGATTAATGCTGCGGCAAGCATGGCACCAATATAAATCGGAAAAGTAAGTCCGGTTTTGGTAAGCAGCCAGGAAAAAATGGTTCCCAGACCGATTGCTAAAATTAACTGGAAAACGGCGGCTGCATACATGTTTGTGTGGCGTTTGTGCTTTTCTTCATCTTCAATTAAAAGACTGTCATCTTCGGTGGCAACGGTATCCATTAAATTTCTTTTTTCAATGAGCCGCTTGCCGATTGGACCGCCGATTAGACTTCCCATAATTAATCCAAAGGTTGCAGCAGCCGTACAAATTGTGGTTGCACCCTGAATATTAAAATCCTCCAAAACCGGTCCAAAGGCACCGGCAGTACCGTGGCCTCCGACCATTGGAATTGATCCGGTACACATACCGACAAGCGGATTTAATTGCAGCAGTTTGGAAAGACCAACTGCAAGCAGGTTTTGTGAAACAATTAAGGTGATGACTAAGAAGAGGAAAATAATCATTGATTTTCCGCCACTTTTTAATACTTTCAGATTTGCCTGAAATCCAACCGAAGTAAAGAAAAAAACCATACATACTTCGCGCAGGGTGTCATCAAAGGTAAAATCAGCAAGTCCGGTCGAGTAACCGATGCAGGTTAAGATGGCAAACAACAAACCACCGATAACAGGTGCCGGAATACAGAATTTTTCCAAAAAATGAATGTGTTTTTTTAAGAAACTTCCAAGTAAAAGTACCAAAACGGCAAGTGCCAGTGTCTGGTACATATCAAATTCAATGTTCATAGTAATCCTTCCTATTTGCTATTTTGTCGAAACGGTAATTTTCTTCTCTTTGTAATAAGAGGCGGCTCCTTTATGAAAAGGAAGTGTAATATCTTTTGTAGCAGATGTTTCGTTTAAGGCCAAATTTAGGGATGTTGCATACTGTAAATCTTTATTATGCTCAAATAAGGCTTTTGTAATTATATTAACGGTGTCCTCGGATAAATCATCCGATGCTAAAAGAATAGATTTCACTCCTATGGTTGTTACTTCTTTATCCTGTCCGGTATAAGTGTTAGCCGGAATGGTATAATGGATATATGAAGGAGAGGATGCCATTAGTTTTTTTAAGCATGTCTCATTTAGGCTGAGAAGCCGGATTGGACACTCCTTTGCCAGTTCCTCGATAATCGTTGTCTTGGTACCTGCAGTACAAAAAAAGGCATCAATTTCATGATTGGAAAGCTGGTTGGCGGCCTGTGTATAATCATAATTTTCTGTCTGAACCAGACGGGAGGTTAATCCTGTCGCTGCAAGAATTTCTTTTGCATTTCGCTCTGTGCCGGATTCCGAGGCACCGATACTGATATGTTTTCCCTGCAAATCATCGAGTGAATAAATGGATGAGTCTGCACGGACAACAATCTGGCAGGCTTCTGTATAGAGACCGGCAATGGCACTGTAGTCTTTACAGATGTTACCATCAAATGCACCGGTTCCCTCATAGGCATCCTGAATTAAATCAGCCTGTGCAATCGCTAAATCGATATAGTGATTGGACAGCAATCGGATATTAGCGGTGGAACCTGCGGTGTTTTTAACTTCATAAGAATAATTTTCGTTCTCTTTACTAAGAATTCCGGTGAAACTATTGGCGAACGTATAATACATACCGCCAACGCCGGCAGCCCCAAAACGAATGTTTCCCGTATCACTGGAACAGCCGTTTAGCAGCACTAACAATAAACTAAGCAGAATGCATAATATTTTTTTCATGTGATGTTATTTCCTTTCTTTTGTAGGTATAATTTATTTTACATGATATTTGAGAAATTGCAAGAAATCCATTTTTTTGCCGTTTTTTGCTTAGAAAAATCTGATTTTTCGTAAGGATATACCGTTTGTTCCTTTTCAAAAAACTTAAATATATGTATAATTATATCGTTATTTTTCACAGAATGCGGTATATTATTGAGGAGGAATCAAGATGCGAAAAGCGCATATGGTTGGGGGAGGAGTAAAAAAGGACAAATTGACGGAAAACGAGTATTTGATTTATACGCTGGCAGTTCTGCCGGAACTGGTCTTTTGCCACGGCTTTGGCATATTGAAAAATATATATGAGGGAACTTTTGATGAAGCAGATTTAGGAAACGAGCAGATACCGGAGTGGTATCAGTCGAAAATCAGACTGGAAACACTTAGTGGCGAGTTCTTCCGAGATTTGCTTTTTGTATTTTATCTGGTGGATGATTTTGAGTATATATGCAATCGGCTGTTTTTTTATATAAAAGCACAGTCTTGTCCGGAGCAAAAACGAATGAACATGCTGTTACAGTATTATGGAGTCCGCTATCTGCTGGAGCGGAAAATGCCGTGGGAGATTGAGAGCCGTTTATGGGAAATAGCGGGAGAAAAACGAGATGTAGAAGATATTATCTTTATTTATCAGAGAGACGCAGAAACAATGGCGGAATGTGTAAGGCGGTATGAGGCGAGGTATGTGTGCTTTGAACAAGAGTTCACAAAACTTTCACAAAGAAATTAGCACTCACCTCTTGTGAGTGCAAAGAACAAAGGAAAATACCGATAAATCGGTACATTTGCGGCTGTCGAAAACCGGTTTTACTTCAAAATTACTTCAAATTATGAAAACTGAACAAAGAAAAGGGCATTGTGATAGGCGACTGAGGTCGTCTATTTTTTTTGCGCAAAGTTTAGGACTCACGGAACTTGTTTTCGTGTTATGGTAGGGAAAAGTTAAAGAAAGGAGTGCGGGAAATGAAAAAATTCAAACTAAAAGATGGTACATACGACAGGCTTAAATGGTGGGCGATGTATGGACTGCCTACGCTGGGGACGTTTATATTTGCACTGGGGACGATATGGAACATCCCATATGTAGAGCAGATTGTAGGAACTATCACGGCAGCAGACACAGCTCTTGCAGGTCTGCTGGGGCTGAGCAAGAAAAACTATCAGGAGGACGATGCGGATGCTTGAGTCAGTGATTGTTGGTGTCCTCAGTTTAGCGGGAACGGTAATCGGCTCCTTTAGTGGTATGAGGTTGATGTCGTACCGGATCGAACAGTTGGAAAAAAAGGTGGATAAGCATAACAATTTTGCGGAGCGTATGCCAGTCGTGGAAGAAAAAATGAAAGTGTACGAGCATCGCATTGAGGACTTGGAAATGTCAGAAAAGGAGAATAGGAGGCTTGAACATGAAAATTAATATGCACGCCGGACATAATCCGGATGGAAAAGTAGCATGTGGGGCGACTGGCTTTTTGAAAGAGTCGACAGAAGCCCGGAACGTAAAGAATGCAGCCATCAAATCATTAAAGGCAGCAGGACACACAGTGTACGACTGTACGGTGAACAATGGAACATCGCAGGGAGACATCCTGAGGAAAATCGTTACAAAGTGTAATGTACACACCGTGGATGTGGACGTGTCGATACATCTCAACTGTGGCGCAGGCGATAAGAAAGGTAACGGAAAGACCACAGGCGTGGAGGTTTATATCGCAAGCGAAAACAGCAAAGCGAAGGAAAAAGCAACTCGTATCTGCGAAGAGATTGCCAAACTTGGATTTAAGAACAGAGGTGTAAAGGTTAGAAAAGACCTCTATGTATTGAATCACACTAAGGCACCGGCTCTTTTGATAGAGTGCTGCTTCGTTGATGACAAGGACGATGCGAAGCTGTTTGATGCTGGAAAGATGGCGAAGGCGATTGTTGCCGGTCTTACCGGAAAAAGCACAGCCAAGTCGGCGCATAAAAAAGAAACAAAGACGGAGACAAAGAAAAAGGATTCGGGTAAAACGGTAAGGGTAACAGCGAAGAGCGGATTGAACTGCCGAAAAGGACCGGGTACAAAGTACGGCACAGTGATGGCGTATCCGTATGGCTCTACGCTTAAGATTACAGAAGAAACCAATGGATGGGGAAAGACATCCAAAGGCTGGGTGAAACTGGAGTACACGAAAAAGATTTAGAGACAGAGATGAGGTGAGACATATGGAAGAGCCAAAGGTTAAGCCTCAGCACAAATTAGTGGCAAAATACTTTTTAGGAGCAGCGGCAGGAAACGCCGAAAGAGCGGTACTTATGGCAGGCTACTCGAAAAAGTACGCTCGCGGCCACGCCTACAAAGTAGTGGCACATCCGGCGGTGCAAAGTTACATGGAGTATCTGCTGAACGAAGCAATGAATGACCCGGAGGTACACATTGCGGACGTCAAGGAGACGCAAGCGTTTTGGACTGCGACGATGAATGACAAAGCGCAGCGGATGCGTGACAGGTTGAGAGCGTCGGAACTATTAGCGAAAGCACAAGGACAATTCAAAAAGGAGGATGACTGGTGAGAACATTATCCAACTTTTATCAGTCGAGGGAATGGCGGAAGACAGTCCGCTTGATACGATTGCAAAGGTTGAATGAAAACGGTCAGACGATATGTGAGTACTGCGGCAAGCCAATCGTAAAAGACTATGACTGCATCGGACATCACATGGAGCATCTGACGGAGGAGAACGTAAACGATGTCATGGTGTCACTGAATCCGGACAACATTCAGCTTGTGCATCATGTTTGTCACAATCGAATACATGAGAAGTTGGGCTCGAAGGAACGTCAGGTCTATCTCGTGTATGGCCCGCCGCTTGCAGGAAAAAGGACGTATGTTGATAAGGCGATGAACAAAGGAGACTTGATAGTCAATATTGATTCGATTTGGGAGTGCGTCTCAGGACTTTCGCGATATGAGAAACCACCAAGACTAAAAGCGGTTGTATTTGCAATGCATAAAGCACTAGTTGAATCTGTGCGGTACCGTCAAGGAAAGTGGTCGAATGCATACATTATCGGCGGCTATCCTCTGCAAGGTGAAAGAGAGCGCCTTGCGAAAGAGTTAGGGGCGCGAGAGATACTTGTAAGGGCTACAAAGGAAGAGTGTCTCAACCGCTTAGAAGTGTCGGAGGACGCGAGAAACAAGACTGACTGGACACGATTTATTGAAGAATGGTTTGAAAGATATGCCCCCCCCTCTTGATGAAAATTAGAGGTCGCGGGGCAACTGTGAAGGGGGACATTCCTTTCGCAGAAAGCCAATTTTTGAGATTTTTGAAAAATGAAATTTGAGGTGATGACAAGTTGAAAAATGTAATCACATTAGATACAGAGGAGGGGCTGGTTCCGGAGCTGAATGTGATATCGACGGCAGAAAATGCTATTTATTTTCGCATATATAACCCCGGAACGTCGGCAAAGTTAGAAGTATATTATGGATGCGACTACAAAAAGACTTTGTCGGTTACAACAAAAGACATCCAGATACCAACCGAGTATGTATCGGACGCCGGGATGATACATGTCAGGTATGTGGATTTCGCGATTGAATCGAAATTTGTGCACATCTTAGGCAACGAAAATCTGTACAAGGAATTGAAACTTGAAAAAAGAACGACGTTCCTCTATAGTTGCGCCGGCGCAAAAAAGACAGAGTTGAAAGTGAAAGAAATTACTCTGGACGAGTATCTGGATGTGTTGAGCAAAAATCCGGTAACAAACGCGGCGATTACAGCGGCAATATCGGAGCTTCAAACAGCGCTTATTGATATAAAAAGCAAAACGGAAACAGATGTCGAACGATGCGAACAGTTGCGAAACGATACCAAAGCATTAAATGACGAGTTTGTGAAAAAACTTGCCTCCGGAGAGTACAAAGGAGCGCAAGGCCCAAAAGGAGATAGAGGACTTCAGGGGGTTCCTGGACCGCAAGGACTACAAGGCGAAAAAGGAGACACCGGAGCACGAGGACCACAAGGAATCCAAGGCGAAAAAGGCGACACTGGTCCGCAAGGGCCACAGGGCATCCAAGGACCAGCTGGAGAAAGCGGAGCAAGTTATGAAGCCGGCACTTTTACCGGGATACTGAGTAATAGCAGTAATTCAAATATAGCCAGCGCAAAGGGAATATACAAAAAGATAGAAAGTCTAGTATATATTTACGTCGCGATACAAAACATGACAGGAACAGTACCAAACAAACTCAAAGGCCTACCATTTGCTACGGCGGGAGCACTGTCGATGAGTAACAAATCCGAGTTGTTTATTTATGACGCGACGAAGGAAAAAATAGCAAGACCGACGCAAATCTCCAAAACCGATGGGGTAATACTTGATGCGGATGATGTGTCAGGCATGGGAGGTGTCGAGCTGTGGGGCTGGTATCACGTATAGAAAAGGAGGATGAATATGGAAGTCAAAGAAAAGAAGACGGTAGATATGCTGACGCCGGACGGAGTCAGCATCATGACATCACAGCTTGTATCGCTTGATGGCGAGATGGTACAGATTGGCGAGCCACATCGCCGGGCGTATGCTAATTCGTTATCCGGACGAAAGGAAATTCAGGAAAACGAGCCGGAAGATGTCACGCAGGCGGTACTTGCTATTTGGGGAGATTCGCCGACTATCGCGGATGATGTCGGGGAAGACGATACCAAGGAGTAATTGCTATGGAGAGAAAAGAAGAGATTGCCAAACTGTGCAAGGACAGAACGGAAGCAGCCGACCTTGTTGAGGAAATATTTTTTTTGGAGTCAAAATTGACGGAATTGAAAAAACTCCCGTTTTACAAAGTACACCCAACTGACAACTGCAAACAAAAAGTGCTTCCGGCGGCAAAACTCTATAAGGAAATGCTCCAGCAGTATACAAATTGTCTAAAACTGCTCCTGAACTTCGTAGATGATGCAAATACCGATGAAGAGTCACCACTGCGAAAATGGATAGCGGAAAGGGGCAAGAAATTTGTTAATAAAGGAGAGGAAAATATGGACACCAGATGATTCTTTTTTACTAAAGTATCGGGAAGAAATTGAGAGTGGGAAAATCATAGCCGGATGGGAACTCCGTCAGGAACTAACCAATCTAAAAGAAGACTTCTCGAACGATGAGTACTTTTACAACACAGACGCTGCACTGCTTCGGATGGATTTTATGGAGAACTGTGTAAAACTGACGAAATCACCTTTTTACGGTCAGCCGATGGTGTTGATGCTGTGGCAAAAGGCTTTTATAGAAGCCGTGTACTCGTTCAAAATGTCAGAAGAGTCACTCGAGAGAGGAATGATGATTGACCGTTTCAAAAAAATTCTGCTGCTGATCGCCAGAAAAAACACCAAAAGCGAAACGTGTTCGGCGATTGCAGTGACAGAGTTGTTTGTCGGGAACGAGGGTGCCGATATTGTATGCTCCTCGAACGACGACAATCAGGCATCTATCACATATGACGCAATAGATACCATGCGTCAGCTGATCGACCCACGCGACCTCGATTCAAAGAAAAATCAAAGATTCATCCGAAACAAAAGCACCAACTCGAAAGTTTTCAAATTGTCGGACAGAACCAAAAACAAAGAGGGGCGCAACATTGACTTTGCAATAGTCGACGAGACACACGAGATGAAAACAAATGTTATCGGCAAGTCAATCGAGCAATCGCAGTCTTTGAAAGACAATCCAAAGTTTGTAGACATAACAACCGAGGGGTTTGTGCAGGAAGGTTACCTGGATGATGAGCTTGAAAAGGGACGCGGGGTGATAAACGGCGAAGATGACACGAAAGCGGGAAAAAGATTACTGCCGTGGCTATACACACAGGACAGCGAGCAGGAAGTTTTTACGAATCCGAAATCGTGGATGAAATCGAATCCGACACTGGGCGTTATCAAGAAAGTATCCTACCTAGAAGAGCAGGTGGAACTTGCGAAAAAGTCAAAGGGCGACAGAATTTTTGTACTAGCGAAAGATTTTAACATCAAACAAAACTCGGTAGAAATGTGGCTCAATCTCGAAGATTACAACTTCGATGCGACTTACGATTTGGAAGAATTTCGAGGAGCTCCGTGTTTGGGAGCGGTTGACTTGGCCGAGACAATGGATTTGTGTTGTGCGAAAGTTCTCTTGATGAAGGACGATGGGAAAAAATACATACACACCATGTACTTCATTCCGGAAAGAAAAATAGAGGACGATGACGATTCTTGCGCCGGCGCAAAATACGCCGACTGGGCGCGGGATGGATACATCACCGTAACGGAAGGCAGTGACATTGATTTGACGGTCGTGGCAGATTGGTTTTGGAGTTTGTACAAAGACTACGGCATCCGTCTGATGTGCTGTGGTTACGACCAGAAATTTGCGAAGGACTTTCTCCGACAGATGTCGGAATACGGCTGGACGAAAGAGGGCGGCGAGTTGGAATTGATTTTACAGAATGCTATGACGCTCGATACGGCCAACAAATTTGTAGAGACGGACTTGAAGAAAAGGAATATAAACTATAACAATAACCCGGTAGACCGGTGGTGCTTTGGAAATGCCGGACTTTCGGTTGACAATAAAGGAAAATGTTTAGTCGTGAAAACGGCAAGAAACAAGAAAATAGATGGCGCGGTTACAACAGTGATTTTATACGAAACATATAGGAGATACCGCGCTGACTTAAAAAGAATGGTCAAAGAATGGAGGCAATCTGATGGGATGGCTAGGGAAGATAATCTCGAAAGTTAAAAACACAAAATATGCGGATGTGATGACCGGGCAGGTTCCAATATTCAGCCAGTTCGGGCGAGACATCTACGTGTCGGATGTAGTACAGCAGGCGATAGAGTGTATCGCGAATGAGATGTCAAAGCTGGAACCATGTTTCATTCGTGGCGTTGGAAACGATTATCAGACGCCGGAGAACGACGTTTATCAAATCCAAAACCTTTTGGACAATCCGAATCCAATTATGACGAAATCGGAGTTTATCGAAAAACTTACCTATGGATTGTACTTACGACAAAACGCTTTCGCGGTTCCGGTGTATGAAGTGGTTAAGCGGTCAGACGGCAGCAGTTACAAAAGATATAGTGCGATTTATCCGGTTGACCCTCTGATGACAACCTTTCTTGAAACACCGACCGGTGATTTGATTGTGGAGTTTGAATTTGAAAACGGATATAAAACACAACTTGCATACAGCGATGTGATACACATTCGGATCAACTACTTTGCAAACGACTACATGGGCGGTGATGCATCGGGAAATCCGGACAGACGAGCACTTTTAAAGACACTGCAGCTAAACGAGGATATTATGCAGGGAATATCGGGAGCGGTAAAAAGTAGTTTTGCAATAAACGGTGTTGTAAAAACACAAACATTCATGAGTGAAGAAAAAGCTGAAAAGAGCATCAAAGAATTTGAAAGAAAGCTAAACAATGCGGAAAACGGCATTTTACACTTAGATGCAAAAAGCGATTACGCAAAAATTACTCGTGACATTAAACTGGTGGATCCTGACACCATTCGCTTTATAGATGAAAAAATCCTGAGAACGTTTGGTGTTCCACTATCGATACTGACAGGCGATTATACCAAAGGACAGTATGAGGCTTTTTACCAGAAGACGATTGAGAAGTTGGTAGGAAGATATCAGGAGGCGTTTACAAAAGCACTCTGTACACAAAACATGAGAGCGAGAAACTTGAAGATAGCATTTTTCACGCACGAGCTTATCTTTATGAGCATAGAGCAAAAGGTCGAAATGGTGAAGTATTTAGGAGACACCGGAACACTTTATGAAAATGAGAAAAGGGTAGCGTTTGGTCTTAAGCCAATGAAAGAGTTAGAAGGTAAACGAAAACAGTCATTAAATTATATAGACACAGATATAGCAATTGATTATCAGCTTGCAAAAGCAAAAGGAGGGACAAAAAATGAGCAAGAGTGACAAGGCAGAACGCCGGGCGTTTATGTTTGATGTTCGGGCAGAGCAGGACGAACGAGGAAATTACATAGAAGGGTGTCCGGTTGTGTATGGCAAAGAGGCAGATATCGGCGGCATCTTCCGCGAGGAAATTGTACCGGGGGCGCTGGACAAAACAGACCTGCACGACGTTTGTTTTTTAACAAATCACGACCTGAACCGAATCCCGTTGGCGAGAAGTCGAAACAATAACAAAAATTCGACCTTGCAGCTTACGGTCGACAAGGAGGGGCTTAAGATTCGAGCCTACCTTGACACAGAAAACAATGCCGACGCAAGGGCACTTTATAGCGCCATCGAACGCGGCGACATTACGGGTATGAGTTTCATGTTTTGGATTGAGGAAGAGCGTTGGGAAGACCTTGATACAGATTATCCGAAACGCTTTATTGAAAAGATATCCACCATTGTGGAAGTATCGGCGGTGACTTTTCCGGCCTATGAAGATACTTCCATTATGGCTAGAGATAAAAAAGCACTGGAAAGTGCGCAGAGGGCGCTGGAGAGTGTCCGAGGAAAATCACTGGAGAGTGACGAGTTGGAACTGTGGAAAGAAAAAGTAAAATTGAAAGGAGCATTTTAAAAATGAGCAGACTTGAAAAACTGAAAGCACGTCAGCAGAAATTGATGGAGCGCAAAGAAGACTTAATGAAACGCGCCGAGGAATCAAAAGATGTAGCCGAAGTACGGAGCATTTACGAACGCTTGACGGAAACGGCGGATGACTTAAAAGACATCGCTGAGGAAATCAAGGACTTGGAATCCGAAGGCGAAGGAAACAACAAAGACGAAGGAGAAGGAAATCCAAAGGGCACAGCCCAGAATGAAGACGGTCAGAGAAGCAACATTCAGACCGGAGAGATGAGAAACGCGGGTATCGTTGGAGCGTTTTGTTCAAAACGTCCGGAAACTCAGTTGAAAACGGACGACCCAACAGAAAGAAGCGACTATAAAAAAGCGTTTCTTGAATATGTGTGCCGTAGTACACCGATTCCTACGGAGTTACGTGTGCCGATTAAAAGAGCGGCAGCAGTCACAGGAACGGCAGATGCCGGGGCGGTAATTCCGACCACTTTGGTGCGTGAGATTATCCAGAAGCTGGAAAGCTATGGAAACATTTATGCCAAAGTTACCAAAACCAATATTCAGGGCGGCGTAGCCATCCCAATCCTCTCAATTAAGCCGGAGGCGACATGGGTCGGCGAAAAGGCATCAGACAGCCAGAAGTTGAGCGCGGACGAAAAGGTTACATTCAGCTATTACGGTGTCGAGTGCAAGATTGCACAGACCTTATTGGCGTCTGTAGTGACAATCGAGGAGTTCCAGAAGCTCTTTGTGCCGCTTGCTACAGAAGCAATCATGAAAGCTCTTGAGAAGGCAATCATCAAAGGTGATGGCACAACACAGCCGCTTGGAATCCTGACGGATACACGTGTAAAAACTGTTGTCACCATGGCACCGGAAGATATGACGTGGAACGGCTGGCATAGAATGAAAGCCAAAATCAAGAAGAGCTATCGAAAAGGATGCTTCATCATGGCACAGTCGACGTTCGATGAGAAAATCGATGGTATGGAGGATAAGAACGGTCAGCCGGTTGGACGTACCAACTACGGCGTCAATGGCGAGGAAACCTACCGCTTTATGGGTAAGGATGTTGAGACCGTCGAGGAGGAATTACTCCCTTACTACGAGGACGCAGCTGTTGGTGATGTGTTCGCCATCTTCGGTGACCTTAAAGACTACGTTGTGAATTCAAATCTTGAGATGCAGGTAGTGAAATGGACAGACCACGACACAAATGAACTCAAGAACAAGGTTATCCTGATTGTGGACGGAAAGATAGCAGATGCAAACGGCTTTATCCTTATCAAAAAAGGCAAGAGCAAAGCGAGCTCAAGCACTGCATCTGATAAAAGCGAAGAGCCGACAGGCTAATTGAAAGGAGACCATTATGGCAGAAATGACGGAAGACGAACAGCTTAAAGAAGTTAAAAACTCGCTCGGGGTTACCGGCAACTATCAAGACGCGAGATTGCTTGGGTATCTGAGAGAAATTAAACAGTACTTGACGGATGCCGGAGTTCCGAAAGAAAATCTTTCGTCGTCTGTCGTGATGGGTGTTCTTTCAAGAGGTGTCAATGACCTTTTGTACAGCGGCGAACTGTCGGCCTACTTCAAAGAAAGAGTAATCCAGTTGAGTTACTAGGAGGTGACAGTATGGCATGGCAACCGAATTTACCATACGTTGTACCGGCGGAGCTTTTGAATCCGGTGGGCGAAATATTGGTAAAAGGCGTGAAACAAAAGCAGTACGGCGAGGGTGAACGCGTCTATGTGTCTTTCCGCACCTTTGGAGGTACAGAAAAGACATCGAACGGGCAGATTGTTGTCGAAAACACCGCAACGCTTGAGACGTGGTTCAGACCGGACATTACTCCGGCGAGCCGTTTCAAAATTAACGGGACAACGTATGAGGTATTAGGTACTCCGGAAAACATCGGTGTGAAGAATCAGTATCTTGTAGCAAAGGTCAGAGCCGTTAAAGGGGGCGCGTGATGGCAAGGAAAGGCATGATTGACTTCTCCCAGTTGGAAGATTTAGCAGAAAAGTGGGAGAAAGCAGGAGGAAAGGTTGAACAGCTTGCAGAAAGTTGTCTGAAAGCGGCACACGAAGCGGTGACGCCGCCTATCGTGCAGGACATGACGAAGCACCACCGAACCGGAAGCACGCAGGAGTCCATCGTCACAAAAGCCGACGTGAAATGGGATGGCACCAAAGCCACTATCCCGGTCGGGTTTGATATCAAACAAGGTGGATTACCATCCATTTTCTTGATGTACGGCACGCCGAGGATAAAAAAGGACACAAAACTGTACGCTGATGTGTACGGAAAGAAAGCACAGGAACGAATCAAAAAAGCACAAGAGGAGACGTTTCAAAAAGGAATCAAAAAAATGCTAGGAGGTTAAAAAAGTGGAGGATTTATTGCTTGAAATATTATCACAATATGGTTACCCGGTGATGCTGCAAGGCTCTCTTACACAGGGAGAGGACTATCCGGAGCACTTTTTTACATACTGGGAAAATCCGGGAAACGAAATCGGCTTTTATGATAATTCGCCACACGGTGAAGTGTACGATTATGACGTAAATTTTTACAGCACAGACGTAGCCCTTGCATATAAAATGCCGGTGGCAGTAAAAGAGCAACTTGTTAATAATGGATTTATCGTGCCGGGAAGCAGTTACTCCGTCGGAAGCGACGAAGTAACACATACCGGGCGAGGGATTCATGTCATTTATCAAAAAAGAAATCAAACAGGAGGAAAGTAAAATGAGTGATGAAAAAATCGTAGAGTATCGCGGCATCAGAAATCTGGTAGCGGCGAAGATTACAAAAGACGGAAAGGACAGTCTGACGTATGAAACGCCGTTCTATCTTGCAGGAACATCGGAGTTATCAAAAGAGACAGAGTCGTCCTCTGACACACATTATTATGATAATGAGGGTGCAATCGTGATAAACACAACAGGAGCCGACACGGTAAATGTAAATGTTTCTGCGGTGTCTTTGAAAAACACGGCAATCATCACGGGACAGACCTATGATGAAACTACGGAAGCGTTGATTGAAGGAACCGCAAACCCGCCATATATGGCTATTGGTTATATCACAGAAGACACAGACGGAAAAGAGTATTTTGTATGGAGACTCAAAGGAAAATTCAGTGTTCCGTCTGACTCTCATAAGTCAAAAGACAACGGAACGGATGCGAATGGCCAGGAGCTTGCCTATTCCGGCATCAATACACGAAAGAAATTCACATCAAACAAAGGACAGTCAGCGAAAGCGGTTGTTGTGCCAGCTGCTACGTGCGGAATGACAGAGGAAGAGTTCTTTGCAAAGGTGCAGACTCCGGATGACATTATCAAAGCATCGTCGGAATCGCAAACGACGGACAGCAACCCAAAAGGATAAGGAGGTAGCATATGTTTAAATTAAACATCTATAAGCCACACAGCAAGGAAGTCGAAAAAACGTACGAGACCGAAAAGGTACACGTATTGTACGGAACGCTGGAGGACATAGCAGGTGTGGTAAATTGTGAGTTTACTGACGAAAACAAAGCAGTATCTATCGGTAAAGCAGTGATTCAGGCAATGCCGGTTATCAATGACTTGCTGCTCACTATGTTTGATGGATTGACAGCGGAAGAGTTACGCCGGACGAAACTGGATGAAATCATTCACCTTATCATTGACGTAACGCTCTATACCGCAGATGAAATGATGAGCATAGGAGCAGAAGAGGGAAACTAGAGCGGTGCGACGACGTAACAATCTACGAATCTATGTTTGAGATGGACGTAAGCCTTTGTCGGGTGTTTGGGGCACTTGACCCAATCCGGCTGAGGTCTTACGCGGGGAAAGAAGTATTTCTCCTTATGCGCCGGTTGCACCAGTACAACGCGAGAAATTATACAGAGGATGGAAAGCCAAAGCAAAAAGTATATCGCCGGAAAGCGACGAGCTGGTTTTAGAGGCTGCCGGGCGATGCTCGGCGGCTTTTTTTGAAAGGAAGATAGTATGGCAGAGGAAAACGTAACAACGAAAATTGGAATTGATATATCCGAGTTAAAAAAGAGTGTCACCGAAGCAAACCGCCGCATCCGGTCACTCAATGCGGAGTTTAAGAGCGCAACGGCGGGGATGGACAGCTGGAGCGATTCCACGGACGGACTTGCAAAAAAAGTTGAGCAGATGACCGGAATTGTGGAGCAGGAAAAGATTAAACTGTCGGCATTGGAAGAACAGTACAAACAGATTGCGGAAACACAGGGGAAAGATTCAAAAGCCGCAGAGGAACTTTATATCAAAATGAAAAATCAAGAGGCAGCAGTCGGAAGAGCGTCAGCCTCTTTAAAAAAATATACGGAAAAATTAAACGAGACAACGAAAGAAGAACAAAAAAGCAAGGGAGCGTTTGCTTCTTTAGAAGAGGAGATTTCGAATCAGGAAAAAGAGCTTGACCGTCTGAAAGATGGATATAAGGATGCCGTTCTTAAATTCGGAGAAACATCAAAAGAAGCCAATACGTTTCGAGAGGACATCAAAAAACTCTCCGGAGAACTTGCAGACAACAAAAGCAAAGCGGAACAGTTGAGCGCAAGTACGGATAGCTTGGACAAAAGTTTAGAAAAAACTAAACAGGCAGCAGAAAAAAGCGAAGATGGATTCAGCTCGGTAAAAGTGGCAATCGGTAATTTGATATCTGAGGGTATTAAAAAGATGACGCAGGAGGCAGTAGACGCCTTAAAAAGAATAACAGAAGAAACCCAGACAGCTTCGAATTCGTTTCAGGCAATTACGGGGGAAACCGACGCCGTCACACAAAAATTTTCCGATAAAATGAAAGAAATGTACAAAGACGGATATGGAGAATCCCTAAAAGACATAGGTGACAAAATGGCATATGTCAAACAGGTCACAAAAGAGACAGATCCGTCAAAGGTCAAAGAACTGACAGAGAACGCAATAGCCCTAGAGGATACCTTTGGTTCGGATTTTCAGGAGACCATCCGAGGCGTAACCGGATTAATGACGCACTTCGGCACGGATTCGACGGAAGCATTTGATTTGTTTGCGAAGGGCTCGCAAAAAGGGCTTGATTACACAAATGAATTGGGTGACAACATAGCAGAATATGGCGGAAACTTCAAACAGGCCGGATATACTGCAGATGAATACTTTCAGCTACTGGCAAACGGCACGAAAAACGGTGCCTATAACCTTGATAAAGTAAATGATTCTATCAACGAGGTCAAGAACAAGCTTGGAGACGGAAGTATTGAAAAAAACATCAGCATATTCAGCAAGGATACAAAAAAATCTTTCAAAGCATGGAAAGACGGAAAAGGCACCATGAAAAAGGTGATTGATTCGATTGTAAAAGATATTAATGGTTGTAAAAATGAACAGAAAGCGTTGACGATGGCGTCCACAGCATTTGGAACTATGGGAGAGGACGCCAACTTGAAGGTGGTTAAGTCATTAAAGAGTACCGGCAAAACGTTCAAAAAGGTACAAGGCTCTGCGGAAAAGTTAAAAGAAGTAAAGTATGACGATGTGGCGACAAAATTTAAAAATATAGGCCGTACGGTTCAACTTGATTTGTTTGTTCCTCTGGCAGAAAAATTGCTCCCTAAAATTGAACAGTTAGCAGATTATGCAATCAAACACATTGACGGAACAGAACGCGCAATCGTAATATTGGGTGGAACGATGGGGGTGATATTTGCGACGGCTAAATTTGTAAAGCTTTTTCAGACGTTGCAGACCATATACAAGGCTTTTATTACATTGAAGACGGCCATAGCATCAACCGCGGCAGCGCAGAAAGTATTAAATCTAATTCAAGCGGCCAGTCCGATGGGACTGCTTGTGGCTGGAATTGGAGCCGTGGTGGGGGGATTGGCGTTATATGCAGCAGCAACCAAAGCAGCGACTGACGAAACGGACAAAGTAAGCAAAGCAGTAGATGAATCGGCAAAATCTTATCGTGATATGAAAAAAGCTACCGAAGAATCTATGGAAGATATTCAAAGTCAATTCGGTTACTACGATCAGTTAAAGACGGAACTTGACAACATTGTTGACAAAAACGGGAAAGTCAAAAAAGGGCAGGAAGATAGAGCAAAATTTATCGTAAATACTCTTAATGATGCACTTGGTTCTGAAATAAAAATGACGAAAGGCGTCGTTGAAAATTACAAGTCGGAAAAGAAAGTACTCGACAAATTGCTTATTGCCAAGGAGGCTCAAGCAATCCTGGAAGCAAACAAAGCAGATCATGATAATGCGACTAAAGAACAAAAAAAAGCATTTGAGGAATTGACCGCCGCCCAAAAAAACTACAAAAAGACGACAGATGACTTGGCCAATGCCCAAAAAGAATATAACAAAATCAATGACATGTCTATAGATGAGTATGTAAGAGCTGGCGGAACAGTTGAAACGTATAAGCAAGAAGTGTACAAAGCATCTGAAAAAGTACAGTCATTGATGGATAAGCAATATGAACAAAATAAAACCGTGGAAAAAGCAGAGGATACATGGGTAGGTTATAATGCGACGATTCAAAATTACGAAGGACTTTCTGCCGCGATTATTTCAGGAGATACAAAGAAGATAAATAAAGCTGTCGGGAATATGACAAACAACTTTGTGACGGCGGAACAAGGAAACGAACGCATTCTCAAGCAACAAGTTAAGGACATGAAAAAGAATTATTCTGATTTGAAAGCGGCAGTAGAAAATGGTACGCCAGGTGTCACACAAAAAATGGTTGACGGGGCGAAACAAATGGTTACGAAAGCAGAGAAAGAATTAAAAAAGTCAGAGAACAAAGCCAAAAAGTCCGGACAAAAAGCAACGGATGAATACAAAGAAGGTTTGGAACTTGGCAAAAACAAAGCCGGAAAAAAAGCGAGTGAAATCGGAAAACTTGTTACAAAGAAATTAAAAGAGACCAAAACCAAAGAGGCAGGAGAGAACTTTGTACAAGGATTAAAAGACGGCATGGAGAAAGGCAAACAGAGCAGCGGCTTGATAACGACAGTCACAAAGATAGCAGGTGATGCACTGGATGCGTTAAAAAAGAGGCTTGATATCCATTCTCCGTCAAAAGAAACGGAAAAGATAGGACGGTTCTTTACGTCTGGCCTTGCGTCAGGAATCGAAAAGGCATACGAAACGGTTGGCAAATCGATAAGTACGTTAGCAAAGAAGTCTTTGTCACAGTTAAAAGCGGCAAACAAAACCGGGAAGTATTCCGACATTGGAACGAAGGTATCAGAAGCGTATGCGAACGGAATCACAAAGCAGGAGAAAAGAGCAGAGTCGGCGGTAAAGAAACTTGTCAATAAGGCAGTGAAAAGAGCGCAGAAAGAAACGAAAGATAAAAAAGCAAAGGAAAGTTTTAAAAAGCTGGGTGAAAATCTGGCGGAGTCCTTTGAAACGGCATTTTCAAAAGCGGCAGAAAAGGCAGCAGAAAAAGTCCAAAGTAAAATCGAATCACTGACATCGTCAACACAGGAAAAATATGACGCTATAAAGGACCTGCAGGACGATTTAGAAGGAAGGTTATCAAGTGGCGATTTGTTCACAAAAGATGATGACGGAAAGATTACACTCGCTGACTTCAAATCAGAGACGGCGAAGATTATCCAGTACGGCAAAAACATGGAAACGTTAAAGAAAACGCTTTCGTCCGAACTGATGACGGAAATTGCCGCCCTTGACACATCGGATGGACTTGATTTGACTACAAAATTACTTTCGTTGAACAGTCAGGAACTGGCGGCGTACAACAAAGCCTATACAGACAAAATTAATGCATCCAAAAAGGTAGCAAGTACCTATTATGCGGAGCGCGTGAAGGAAATCAAGGACAATTACACAAAGCAAGTAAAGGCGGCTATGTCGGGATTGTCCAAGCAATTAGAAAACATAGGTGAAAATGCAATGAAAGGATTTGTAAAAGGCTTTAACGCCAAAAGTGGAGAATTAAGCAAGTCGGCCAAAAAGTTAAAAAAGACATTGGTGAGCAGCATAAGAAAAGAGTTGGGAATCCACTCACCGTCCAGAGTTATGGACCGTGAGGCGGGAGTGTTTGTCCTTCCGGGTCTTACAAAGGGCATCGAGAGAAAATTACCGGCATTGAAAAAGACGATGGAGAGAGTGCGGGAAAATGTGGTAAATCCGATGAAGAACGTGGCAGCATCCGCAAATTTAAATCCGACTGCAAATGTGGCCAATGTAGCCCGTCAGGCATCACCAACGAGCAACACGTACAACTTCTATCAGACGAACAACAGCCCGAAAGCACTAAGCCGTTGGGATATTTACAGACAATCAAGAAACTTGTTGGGAGGTGTAAGCAATGTTTGAGTTTAGTGTACAAAATGATAAAGGAGAGATTTTGGAACTCACCGAAAACCCAAACTATAACGTTACGCAAATTACCGGGTTGACACCGGCGGGATGTACTATCAACACGGCAGCAGTAGCCGGTATGGATGGGGAAACGTTTAATTCAGCCCGCATCAACAAGAGGAACATAACTATTACGATTATTCCGGAGTACCCAATCGAGCAGAATCGAAACTTGTTGTATCGATATTTTCCGGAAAAAAAGAAAATCCGCTTGTTTTACGAAAATGATACCAGAAATGTATACATTGACGGCTATGTAGAAAGCATGGAATCGGATTTGTTTACAAAAAGGCAGTCGTATCAAATTTCGGTTCTTTGTCCGAATCCGTATTTTGTCGATGTACAGGAATCCGGAGTGTTTTCATGCGCACCGGTGGTTCCATTGTTGGAGTTTCCATATTCGGCGGAAAAAATGGAAATGTCGGAGATTGTGACGGATGGTTATTTGTTGAATAATCTGGGAACGGTATCGTCCGGAGCACTTTTCCACGTATCGATTACAAAACCGACGGAGCGCCTTATTATAAAAACCGACGCTGGAAGCATGGGAATCGAAGAATGCTTACAACCGTTTGATAATGTATATATTCGGACTACAACAAAGGAAAAAGGGATATGGTTGGAGCGAGGCGGAATGGTAACTAATCTTTTGTCGAAACGCATCGCTGGTATGGCGTGGCCGCAGGTGGAACCAGGAGCAAATCGGTATCGGGTAGAAACCGACAATCCGACCGGCTACATCATGGATGTAACCTATCGGGTATTATATGAGGGGGTATAGCATGATTGTATATATAGCAGACGAAACACTGACGGAAGTTGGGATGATAGATCACGGAAGCGTAATATGGACGAAAAAATACAACGATATGGGAGAGTTTGAGATTACGGTACCGGCGACGCTTGAACTTCTGCAGCTTTTTCGCTCCGGAGTTTTTGCTTACCGCGAAGAGGATGACAGTGTGATGATTATCGAGAAAATACAAATAAAGACAAACATCGAATCCGGAGATTATCTCGTGGTGACAGGGAGAAGTGCGGAAGGCCTATTAAACCGTCGTATCGTGTGGGAACAGACAAACATTGACAGTGACATAGGGGCAGCGGTGCGCTTGCTGATTGAGCAGAATGTGACAAATGCCTCTGACACAAGCCGAAATATCCTGTTACTAAAAATCGGCACCATTGAGGCAGCAGGGCAAACCACCCAGAGACAGCTTCGAGGCGAATATATATATGACACCATAAAAGAAATGATGGACTTGACAAAGATGGGATTCCGCGTCAGACGTTCCGGCAGAATCTTGTACATGGATTTATACAAAGGAAAAGCAAAAGAGGTTGTATTCAGCCGAGAATTTGACAATCTGTATCAGATGGATTATACAGCGGACAATACAGATTACAGAAATACGGTGCTGGTGGTCGGAGAAGGTGAGGGAACTGCTCAAAAAACAATGTCCATTTGCGCCGGCGCAACACTGAATCGTTGTGAAATGTACCTAGACAAAAGCTCTAGTAGTACAAACGACGGAGAGATAACGGAAGAGGCGTATCAAAAAACACTTCGAGGAGAAGGTAATACAGCACTGACAGAAAAAAAGACGGTGGAAACGGTGACAGTTGAAATTGATCCGGATGGCATGTTTCAATATGGAACAGATTTTACTCTCGGTGATGTAGTAACAGCAATTGATACCTATGGAGACAAAGTGGAAATGAGAATTGTTCAAACGACGGAAAACAGTGACGAGAACGGCAATAATTTCGTTCTTGGCTGTGAAAAAATATAAAGGAGGAATTGAAATGGTTAAATATGGTTTTTTTAATTCAATGGAGGGCGACCGTGTATATGATGCGGACGATTTAGCGTGTATGTACGACGGTATCATATCAGACGGTGTTATACGAGGATTAGGTGCAGAGCTGGAAGTGACAGCAACCGGGAAGGACATGAAAGTACTTGTCGGAACCGGCAAGGCAATCGTAGGCAGAAAGTGGGTACGGAACACGGAGCAATGCTCTCTTACGATTCCGGCAGCGAGTGAGAGCGGTGCTAGAACAGACTTGATTGTGGCACGTGCAGATTTCGCGAACCGCAGAGTATCCTTTGAAGTGATAAAAGGAGATGCGGCAGGAAACGAGCCGAAGCCGACAGAAAACTCAACGATAAAGGAAATATCGCTGTATTCCGTGACGGTTCCGGCGGGTGCGACTGCAATCGTCACGGCAAACATACATGAACGCCGACGATTTGCAACAATAACCAACTTACAGAATTCAGTAACAGAGTATGAAAGTAAAGGGGCGGTGTTTGCGTCACAGGAAGCAGAAGGCAATACGCCAAAATTCTACCAAGTACCGGACAGTAAGGTGACAGTTAGAGTATTGGAGTTGAATGGAAATAAACTTGTTGATGTAACGGCGCAAAACATTGATATATGGATGGAAAAGGGAAAATCTTATGAAATCAAACCGCTGATGCCAAGTGGTGAACTGTATCAAATCCCGAAATATGCCACGGTGGTGCAGATATACGGAAATGGAGACGGTCAGGTTAACTATATAGGCCCGGCAGTAGACAGTTCCGACAACAGAACGTACTTCGGCTTAATTACGCATGAGGGAAGTACGACAGGAAACAAAATCAGATTGTCAGCACTTAAAATCAGTTATATGTTATTGAAAAACAAACAAAAATTGACGTACTAAAAAAAGAGGGGCTTCCCCTCTTTTTTAGTAGAATCCAAATTTGTAAATCGAAAGAATTGCAATCGCTATACAAAGAACAACAGTAAACAAATCAGAACCGCGTATCTTTTTCTTGCCGGCCGTTTTCCTGACTTTCAGTGGGACATATGACCGGTACCGATGCATTTGAATCAAAGAATATACAATCTCAAGCATCGCAATAAAAAAGAAAATGAAATGTGTTACACCAAAACGCCATGTAAACAGCGAATGAATTAAAGTCCCGAGTATAAAACCAATACCACAATAAAAATAGGAATGAAACCCAATGTATTTTTTTTGACGTTTACTATAATAACTTGCCATGTAATCGCCCCCCTCGCTTTCTTTATTGGTATTTTATGGCAAAATCTTAGCACGATTTCGAATAAAAGTAAATAAAATACTATAGTTCTTTGAAAATCCACTATAGTGGATAGAATAATCATGTATGTGTGTCGCTCAATGAATCTGGGAGAGAGATTACATTGAGCGCTGCCACCATGAGGGGACGACTTGTTGTAGCAAAGAACATCGAGGAAATAACGATATAATTAAAATCCCCCGGTTGTTGACCGGGGGGTGTTTTATTCTCCTAATTCAAGAGTTTCTTTTAGGTTTTTCTCTTCTGTTAAGGTATCTCCACCACTAACTAGAGCGCTTGTGAATGCTGTGCAATATATACAGATAGCGTTTTCTCCACTATATTCGTATTTTGGTTCTTCTTCTCCAGAGTGGTCAAGAGAATCTACATGCGAACACAAATTATTAAGCGTATCATAGCAATCTTCTTTTGATATATCTCCTACGTGATATTTATCCATAACTTCTATCATTTTGCACCCGGTATCATAAGCCTCTTCGCTCATGTCTTCTGGAATTTTCTTATCTGCCTGACCGCAACCAGCCAACAGAACGCAAGCAACCAACAAAGCAATTATTTTTTTCATTTCCGTCTCCCTTTCTATTGGTATTTTATGCCAAAATTTTATCATAGCTTTAGGTAAAAGTAAATAAAATATTATATTTTTTTGAAAAATCCACCATAGTGGATAGGATATGTGCTAAGATAGCGAAAGAATCTCACCAAAAATGAGCATACTACTCGTGGAGGTGGCTAGGATGCGCTGCGAGAACAAAATTAAAACCAAGCGAACAGGAAGGGGGTACACGTTGGCAAAACTTGAAAAACTGTCCGGAGTATCGGATTCACATATTAGTCAATTAGAACGGGGACAGGAGCAGCCATCGCTTGAAGTGGCATATCGGCTATCAAAAGCTCTTGAGTGTGAGATTTTGGAACTTTTTGAATTTTACGAATAAGAAGGGAGAGAAGTTAGAACTTGAACAAACAAAGCACAAGTACAAATATAGGGTACAAGGAGAAAATTATAGAAATGGTTCAAAAAATGAATAACGAGGATTATTTATTCAAAATATACCACTACATAATTCCTAAATTCAACAAAGAAAACAAAGAAGCCGGCAATGATTAGTCCGGCTTCTTATATTTTTCTGACATCTTTGTAGCAATTTGACGTAATACTTCTTTGCTATCTTCGTCAAGCTCCATGTAAACAGTAATAAAGGACTTGATAAAATCATCGTCAGAGTCGTCCAGTTCGGAAAGTATCTCGCTAAAGGACCCATCTCTTTGCTTGAACATATCACCGACACCGTTTCGGAGCCAGTCCTCGTTGACATTAAATTCCCTACAGATTGCCTTTGACATCTGCTCGGTGACTGCACGCTTGCCGTTTTCAATGTTTGAAATGGCGACTTTAGTAACACCTAACCTATCGCCGAACTTCTCAAGAGTCAAGTCAAGGGATTTTCGAAGCTGTTTAACTCGCTCGTTTTCCGTCATATGCATACCTCCTTTTGATTAAAGAATAACAATTAAAGTTAATTTTGTCAATAAAAAAAGTTAGCAAAGATAACAAAAAAGTATTGACAAAGTAATCAGTGATAATTATAATGTAATCAAAGATAACAAGAAAGGAGAAACAACATGAGTAAAAAGAAGTCAAAAAAAGACGGCAAAAAAGACGTATACATAATAGTCTTAATCACCGCCATAGTACAGTTTCTAAACTCGCTGCTAGACTTGTTAAGAAAACTGTTGGAGTAGAAGGAAGGGGCGAAAGCCCCACCTACTCCTAGAATAGGCTTTTTTGCACTCGTTGTCAATAAAGAAAGGAGCAAGAAGATGGAAAAAATTGAAATTGCATTGGATGTCATTTCGATGACAGCAAGTATCTTTACTGTGATTCTCATATTAAAAAGGAGGTGAACGCGATGAAAAGAGAAGTAATGACACCAGAGGAACGGAAAGATATCAAAGAATTTGTATCTATCTTGCTTGTATTAAGTAAAGAAGATAGAGCGATTCTTTTATCAAACGCTGGCGCATTAAAAGCGCGGCAGGATTTAGCAAGAAAGGAGTGAGAAGATGAGCGAAGTATCAGAATTAATAAAAGCGTTGCAGGAAGCAACGAAAGCAATGAGAGGAGTAACAAGAGCAATGAGGGAAGCAACAAAAGAACTCAGCGCCAATAGAAAAAGCGTTGAGTCCTTGAAAGAGATTTTTTCCAAATTAGGTACTGGTTACTGTTCAGCGGTTCCGGTAGATAGTGGACTAACAGGAAACCAAGTCAGACAGTTGTACAACCTCAAAAAAATCGAAGAACAAATGGCTGACAAAGTAATTATCAGCTCACGTCTATACAATATGCTGATACAGGCTGATTTGTCCCCGGAGCGGCTTATAGATGAAGAAAACGAAAGGAGCGAGGATAAATGTTGAGTATAAATTTAGAGAAAGAGGAAAAGAAAAATATACTCATTGAAAGTATAGCGGGAGAAGACCCCAAAATGCGAACAAGAGCATTTTTATCAAGACTCTCACAAAAAGAACTGGAAATCATTGATAATATCGTTGAAAAAGCGAGAAGAAAAAAGTGCAAACGATGCAGAGAATTAAACAAGGCAATGGAAATGTATGAAGGGTTCCGGTGGCAAGGATATTCGGATTATAGCATGTATTATGACAGGGAAACAGAGGAAATCGTAATCCCGGAAGAAATGTTGATGTACTTTATAAAACTGGCAAACCCGGAGCAGCCGGAGAGAAAAATACGGCTGGTGAAATTGATTAGGGATGAGAAAAGCAAGAAAGGACCAGAAGAATGAAGAGAAACAGAGAGGTGTACATAATCGTTGATGCATTGTTGAGAAATAACGTAATACAAGAAAAAGATGCGGAAAAGGCAGGTGTGGCCGTAAAGGCTGCAATGAAAACGATTAGAAGCGAAAGGTATGCAAGAAAGGTAATAGAAAGATGAGCGAAGACAAAATGATTTTACATTTATCTCAAAACGATAAAGGTGAAAACGAAATATGGTTGGATGGAAAAAGGTTGAAGAACGTAGTCGGATACAAAATTGAAAGTACGAATCCATTGGCCGGTGTGATGCTTTCACTAGAAATAATGGTAGAACTTCCAGAAAGAAAAGTATAAGGAAGGAGTAAGAAAATGATGGAGATTGTTTTATTTATACTTTTATTTTTAGCAACATTCAAGGCACTCTTGTACAAAATGAGTATGCTCGCAATACTTGAGTATTATGTGGAGCAAGGTGCGAGCATACCCGAAAAAGAGCAAATTCAAGAATATCAAACGAGAGTATTAAAGAAATGGCTGCATATCAAAGTTTAAAATGATTTTTGATTATAAAGGAAAGGACGGAGAAAAGCAATGCGCAAGAGTTGCAATACCAAAAAGCAACTGCGGAAAGTTGCGCTTTTATCAATGAGGAGGTGATGAAAAGAAGTGCTTGAACGAAACACAATCAATGAGTTGCTTGGTATTACGGAAAGTTATGAAATGCCGGACAGAGTGATGGAGATTCTCATGAACGAAAAAGCACGAATGCGATGTTTTAACGAGATAACAAAAATCTCACCGGACATGAAAGAGGATTTCTTTTTAGATTATTACCAGGAAGAACACGGAGACAGAAAAGAATTAAAGCAGGACTATACACCTGACTGTGTGGCTACATTGGCGTCGGAAATGGCAGGAACGGCCAAAACGGTAGCGGATATATGTGCTGGAACTGGCAGCCTAACGATAAAGATGTGGTTAGAAAATCCGGATGCATTTTTCCACTGCGAAGAGTTTTCATCAAGAGCAATACCTATATTGCTATTAAATTTAATGATACGAAACATGAGTGCGGAGGTTGTGCGGTGCGACTGTCTATCGGGAAGTATTTTCGAGATATACAATTTGGAACCGGGACCGAAGTTCAGCACAATAAGCAAGGCAGAATCACCACGTAATACATATTACGACGTTGTTGTAACAAATCCACCGTATTCTCTGCGATGGGGAGAGGTGGACGACTTCCAAAACGACAAAAGGTTTCGCTTTGGAATCACACCAAAACAGTACTCGGATTATGCATTTGTTATGCACGGTCTAAGCAGATTAAAAACCGGAGGCATATTGGTGGCAATCGTGCCGCATGGTGTTTTGTTTCGAGGTGGAAAAGAACAGACCATACGGAGAGGTATTATCGAAGCCGGGTACATGAATACCATTGTAGGATTGCCAAACAATCTTTTTATGAATACGGGGATACCGGTTTGTATTATGGCATTAAAGGAAGACAGCAGTGACCTCCTCTTTGTTGATGCTTCAAAGTATTTTGATAAGCATGGCAAGCAGAACGTCATGAATGAGGAACATATAAAAAAGGTGTTAGATGTTTATCTGAAAAGAATATACGTTCAGCGATATTCTGCGGTGGCGACTATGCAGGAAGTTGAGGAAAACGACTACAACCTAAACATACCAAGATATGTAGACACATTTATCCCGGAAGCTGCACCGGACATTGTTGAGGTATTGGAAAGCCTCCACCGGATAGATAAAGAGATACATGACAGCGAAAAGAAACTGCTTGATATGCTGCTTGAAATGACCGGAACAACACAGGAAAGCGACAGAGAATTAAAAAATGCAATAGAAGAATACAAAAATTGGATGGATGACAAATACAAAAAGGAAGTTGATGATTCGTGCTAATTAATTGCAAAAAAATAGGAGAGATTGCGGAAGTATATAGAGTTGCCGACGGTCAAAAGATTCCGCCGGGAACGAGTTTGATAAGACTGTCGGCAAATGACGGAACTGTTTTATATGCAGAGGTTGAAGAGGTAGGAAAAACGGGATATGTAGCGTTTTCGCCGTGGAGTAATGTACTTCCGAGATATTTGTACTTTGCACTTCAAAACGCAATGCCGGAGTTTTTAGCAAAATACAAGTCAGGAATTAATTTGAAATACGAGGCGGTTAAGTTCTTAAAGATAAACGTGCCAACGATGGAACAACAGAAACAAATCATTGAGGTATTAATGACTATAGAAAAAGCGGAAAGAGCAGAACAAAAGGAGATTGAAACATTAAAAGGATTCAAAGAGGGGATGCTTGAAAAGATGTTTGTCAGCGAAGAAAGGAAGGGGTAGCGTGCCACGAAAAAAACTTCCAAAGCGGTACGGAATCAGCGAATTTCGATTCCGGGAGCTGTACTACTACACATTACAATACCCGGAATGGGAAAAGGAATATTTAGCCGGGAAAAAATCTCCGGAGGAACTGGAACGCCTCCGGAGAAAGATGGATGAAATCGACATCATTTGCCTGATGGCAGAGGAGGGGCTGGCGGAGTACATCCGCGCCGGTGTCATATGGAAGGACATGACGTATACGACGCTGAGAAGTATGTTCAACATCCCATGCGACAGGAACACATACTACAAATACCGCCGGAAGTTTTACTGGCTTCTGGACAAGGAAAGAAAATAGAGTACTGACTAAAGAGGAACGTTAGTTCAGTGGTGAGAACAGCCGCCTCATAAGCGGAAAGTCCGGGGTTCGATTCCCCGACGTTCCATTACAAAAAAAGAAAGGAGGGCGACATAGTGAAGCGGAAAAGAAAAGAGAAATTTATTCAGGCGATAACAGTGGCCACAATGATGGCATGGATCATCACAGCGCGTGAGGTCCATAGTCTTCAAATGCAGGAGATTATCGTATTTGTAACGTCGACAATATGGCTTGCATTATTTGTTGCGGCCAACAGAAAAATATGGAAGTGAGGCAAAAAGATATGAAAGTAATTCTTGGGAAGATTTTTTGGAATGCGATTTGTTTGAATCGAAAGAAAAATATAACCGCGTTCGTGTGTTATCACGGTAACACAGACTGTATCTGCGTAACGGTGGAAAACAAAGGTGTACAAGTCTACCAGAACAAAGTTTTTACGAAAAATCGTAAAAAGTTGAAGGAGATGGCGGAGCACTTGCGGATAATGAGGGATTTCAATGAAACAAAATGCAATGAAACAAACTGATTACTCAGACGGAACACCGATTACGTTTCCGTTCTTCATATGCACGTGCCCGAACGGGCATACATACTGGTCGGTGACACCACAAGAACGGTGTAGCCGCTGCGGCCAGAAAGTCGACTGCCGACTGGCAAACGACAAAAAGGAAACGACTGGCAAATAAGCCAGCCGCTTCCAAATGGTATACGAAAATACAACACAATCAGTATACCATACATCGCCCTTTGGTGCAAGTAAAAACGGACATTTTGAGCCGTTTTTTACACTTGCTAAAGGTATTATTTTCAGAACCACGGAGGTGCGGTTGATGCCGTATATTGAAAAGACAACAAAGGCGGGGAGGACAGTGTTGATTGAGCGCTGCTATTCGTCACACATCCATCCGCCGGGAGAGAAAAGAGAGAAAAAAGAGAAAAAAACAAGTGAGGCACAGGAAAAAGTCAACCTGAGAAAAACGATTACAGAATTAACTATCCTGATGAATGAAAATTTTCAACCGGGAGATTACCACGTGACACTCACCTATGCGCCGGCTGAACGTCCGGAGGATTTGAACGGAGCGAAAACAGATAGAGAAAGATTCCTCCGCCAGTTGCGCCGGCGCATAAATAAAGAAAACGAGGCGTTTAAGTACATTCTCGTTACGGAAATCGGAAAGCGAGGAGCTCTACATCACCACATGGTGATAAATCAAGTTCCCACAGACTGGATTCGCCTGCAGTGGAAAAAAGGCAGGATTGATATTCGTCCATTAGACGATACGGGCCAGTATTCGCGACTTGCGGAATATTTTGCAAAGTACAAGCTGCAATTCAAGCGAATGGGTGGTAAAGGTCGCGCATGGACGCACAGCACAAACCTACGCCGTCCGGAAACCAAAAAGAGAATCATCACAAATCGAAACTGTTTCCGTCAGGAGCCACGAGAAAGAAGCGGGTACTGGATTGATAAAGGCACCGTGTACGCCGGAATCTCAGAACTGACAGGATGGGGATTCATGCGGTATATCTTGGTGGAGAATGACGGAAGGAGGGGGAGCCCGTGAAAGTAAATATTTACATAACAACAAAGTTCCACGGTAGAATCCCATGCGGCACCGGCACGTATGCCATATTGCTGGAGACGGTAATTGACGGAAAAATGTATCGCAAAATCCACGTGTCAGCATGGAAAGAGTTATCTTTTCAAAAACTGGCGGTGTATGCGCTGGTGGAAGCAATGCTTTGTATGAGTAAATCAAGTCAGTTGGTGATTCAATGTGATTCGCCATACGCCGTCAATGCGGCAAATTCCGGAACGGCGGACGGAAAGAAATATGAAAAGATGTGGCGCGAGTATTTTACTATGGCGTCACGAATGGAAAAGGTAACCGTGATTTTTAACAAGGAACATAAATACAGAAAGTACCTTTTGAGACAGATTTCAAAAGGCGGCTATCGAACAAAAACAGACAAGGAGTGATAACTATGTTTGAAAAATTTGGAGAGTTTGACTCATGCGAAGAGATTAACATGGCGGCACAAGGTTTGTACGAAGAGGGCGATATAAAAAGCCTTCACGCTCTCGCAAAAGAAAACGGACTGGAGAATATGTTGGAGATTTATCTCGAGCAGACACCTGATGACATCACATCCGGTGAAGTGTGGTTGTGCGACCCAATCTCCGCAGCTATCGGAAAGTTGAAAGTTGAACAGAAAGAGGCATCTAACTGGAGTTTTTTAGCGGATGATGTAGTCGGCTATTTGGCGGGAAATTGTGATGATGAGGTGTTCGCGAGGGCGGTCAGAAAGAAAGGAAAGCGCATCGAAAAAGCGGCCGCGCTGGTGGCGGAGGAGTCAAAAAAACACAAAGTTATGATACCGGGAGGCGGCGGAACGTGTAACTACTGCGGACCGATGCAGGGGTATCAGATTATCAAGAAGTATTATCAGGAGGCTTAATCATGGCAGGGAAAAAGGATAGAATTGAGCGGATTAATAGCCAAGCCGTACCTCTCCCTGAAGCCTTTATCGACTGGATGGATAGACGGATGCCAAGATATATCATTTACGAACCGGGAAAAACAGAAGGAAAGTGTACCGGGTGTGAAGCGGTGTCGCAGTATAAAAAACTGCGTATCAATGGGAGATACACATGCCCGGCGTGTCACAAGAAAGCGACAGCTAAAACAAAAAAGATGATAGTCAAACAGGACTCAAGGAAGTTTATCTATGCGCAAAAGATAAATAACGGTGTGATGGTACGATTTATTGAACGAATATATCATTTTTCCGGAGAGGGAATTGTTGCGAAAGAATGCGAAGAAAATCTTCGTGGAGCAGTGGAAAAAGGAAGACGTCAATATTGGTATGAGAACGTGCCGAGATGGACATATCATGGCTATACGTACGGGTGGCAGGAGAATCCCTCCTGTTGGTCGTCAAAGAGCGTAAATAATCCGCTGTATCACTGGCAATCGAGGAAGCCCTTCTATAATGTTCCAGAAGTATATCAAAGGAACCTAAGAGGAATCATAAACGATAGCAATTTGAGATGGTTTAGTGATGAAGGGAAGGAATTGATAGGAAAGATATACGCGAGAAAACGATACAGACTTTATGTGTCCGCCTTTATGGATGTGTATGAAGCACTGCACCGGTGGCCGTGTCTGGAAGCACTGTACAAGGTCGAAATGAAAGAATTTGTCGAAGATTATATTGCAAGGATGAGAAATTACAATATGAAGCTGAACAAGAAGGAAACAAAACCACACAAGATACTGGGTATACCAAAAGAATTATATCGTGCTTTGACACAAAATACCAACCAAACTTATGTCGAAAAGGCAAAAACGCTTTATGAATACACAAAAAATATAACGCTGATACGCTTAGTGATTGAAAGACTGAGCGTGGAAGACATTCGTTTGTTTTTTAAAGTAAATCACATGAAAGTAGAAAAAACACTTCGGTACATCAATAAGGTAGAAAACGTGTATATATACAGGGACTATCTACATATGGCGAGAGAATTCGGAAGTGACATGACGGACGAATTTGTGCTTTATCCGAGAGATTTGGACGCGGCACATGATGCGATGACAGAAGTATGGGTGGAAGCAAGACGCAAAAAGGAATTAAAAGAAGCGCAAGAAAAAGATGAGGACTTAAGAAAAATATACAAAAAAATAGCAAAAAGGTTTTCCTATGAAGATGATACATTCGTTTTGCGTCCGGCTAAAACTAAAACAGAAATAGTCAAAGAAGGGCAGACACAACACATCTGTGTGGGAATGGCAGGTTATGCAGAGAAAATGATAAGAGGCAGCAGTTACATTTTGTTTTTACGGAAAAAGACGGAACCGAACACGCCGTTCTACACGGTAGAAATCACGCCGGAGTACAAAATTGTCCAGCGTCACGGAAAGTACAACAAGGAAGGAAAAGAAGTGACGGCCGTGGATGTCTTCCTGGAAAAATTCAGAAGGGAGGTGGGGCACGTTGAGGTCAATCATGCAGTTGGGGAATGACTGGAATTTTTGTTACTTGTGTGGCAGAAATCACACAGCAGACCCTTGTGGTTTAGAAACGCATCACGTGTTTGGCGGACCGAATCGAAAATATTCGGAACGATACGGCTTAAAAGTGAGACTGTGCGGCGAACGATGCCACCGAAATGGTGCGAACTCAGTACATAGAAACCATCAAGTGAATTTGTCTCTAAAGGCAGCAGGACAAAAAGCCTTTGAGAGTCAGCACGGCACCCACGAGGACTTTATGAGAATCTTCGGAAAAAATTACATCTAGGCACCTCTGGCTTGAATATCACGGCGAGCCATGTTAAAACCTCCCGGTTAAAAGCCGGGAGGAAATAAAGGAGAAGAAATGAAACAGGACATAAAAACAGCAGTGATTGAACTGCTCACTGACTTAATCAAATGGATAGGAGGCAATAATGGAACAGATAACAATAGTATTAAATGACATGGAAGATGTCAAAAGGGAAATTGACAATTGCCAGCGCAAGGCAGTAAAGAGCGTTGTCGAACTTGGGTACATCTTGAGAAAAGCGGATGATGCCGAACTCTTCCGCGAAGCTGGCTACTCCAGCATATTCAAATTTGCAGAAGCGGAATATGGTTGGAATCAGTCACAGACCTCGCGCTTTATGGATATCAATAGAGAGTTTTCGAAGGATGGCTATTCGA
>ENA-OROZ01000639-OROZ01000639.1-human-gut-metagenome-genome-assembly--contig:-NODE-639-length-38192-cov-17.708787_pt1 | contig 38192 bp, 30 predicted proteins | sample MGYA00242138_ERZ509066 | MGnify/ENA primary metagenome ERZ509066 (study PRJEB26280, sample SAMEA2338691) | human gut metagenome | biome: human gut; feature: human-associated habitat; material: faeces... | reverse complement strand
CTTTGTTTGCAGAAATGGTCTTGTAACTTAAAGTATCCACTCTTAATTGTTTTTTTAAATGTTACTACTAAATGTTTTGCTTCACCACGAATTAGCCACCTCGGACAAAGGGAGATTAACTCGCTATGAATTAAATGCTTATCCTTATGAGATAATAATCGGCTTGCAAAGGTACGGATTTTCTTATAACTGGCAAACGTTTTCTTCTTTTTTTTAAATTGCACTTGGCTGATATACAATAAAAAGAAATTATCTTCCGGGGATAATCACACCACCCCGGAAGATAATTCAAAAGCTCCTTGCCTGTGTCCGCAAATGCCTATGGACAGAGGTTTTCGGAAGTCACGCCAAAGGACACCGGACTTCAGTTATCGGACAATGTCTTCCGGAAACACCGGCGGCATAGTCACCCGTTTCCATGTTTCGTGAAACCAGGTGTTCAGCTCATTTCCGTTCAAATCTTTTTCGATAAAATACTTCAGGTACATCACACCGCCCGCACCCATTTCAAACTCAAGGATATTATCCTTATTGTCCAGCATGGGCAAGTGGATATTCTTCTCAATGCTCTCCTTGTAGGCAGCCGCCGATATTTGCCGGTACGTGCCATATCCTGTGATAATGGCGTCCGTACCGGGGCGTATCGTAAAGTTAACGATGCGTCCGTCGTCACTCAGCACCTTGAACGTATTACTCGGCTTCAGCACTCCGGGAATATCCGGATTTTCAGACACATAATGACATAACTGCCAAATACCTTGCAGATGCGCAGGCTCAAAAGCGGCCTTATCCTGCGCCCGGACTCCTGTTACCGCAAGCAGCACCACTGCCAGCATGGTAAAGAAATAATTCTTTTTCATATTCGTATGATATTGGTTAACGTCATGCCATTCCTGCTGACACAAATATAAAGATTTATTTTGAGAAAATAACAATTTATCCTATAAAAAAAGACCCGCATAAACTTCTATTTATGCAGGTCTTTCCACCGAATATTATATTTCGCTTTGCGCCGATTAGAATTCTGCGTTACGCGGAGTGCGAGGGAACGGTATCACGTCACGAATATTAGTCATACCGGTCACAAACAGCAGCAGACGTTCGAATCCAAGTCCGAAACCGGAGTGGGGACATGTACCGAACTTACGGGTATCAAGATACCACCACATATCCTTCATAGGAATATGAAGCTCTTCGATGCGGTTCATCAGCTTGGCATAATCGGCCTCACGCTCGGAACCGCCGATTATCTCTCCAATCTTCGGGAAGAGCACATCCATGGCACGCACCGTCTTGCCGTCTTCGTTCTGCTTCATATAGAACGCCTTGATCTCCTTCGGATAATCCGTCAGGATAACCGGACGTTTGAAGTGTTCTTCCACCAGATAGCGCTCGTGCTCGGAAGCCAAGTCAACCCCCCAGTATACAGGGAACTCAAACTTATGACCTTTGGCAACGGCCTCTTCCAGTATCCTGATACCTTCCGTATAGGGCAAGCGAACGAAGCTCTCTTTCAAAACACCTTGCAGACGCTCCACCAAGCCCTTATCAAACATATCATTCAGGAACTTCACATCATCGGCACAGTTGTCCAAGGCCCACTGCACACAGAATTTGATGAATTCTTCCGCCAGATCCATGTTATCGGTAATATCATTGAACGCAACTTCCGGCTCAACCATCCAGAACTCCGCCAAGTGACGGGGAGTATTGGAGTTTTCCGCGCGGAACGTGGGTCCGAACGTATAGATAGCACCCAGTGCCGTAGCCGCAAGCTCGCCTTCCAACTGGCCGGAAACCGTCAGGCTTGCCTGTTTTCCGAAGAAGTCGTCATCGTAGATAATGGAACCGTTCTCATCTTTCTTCAAATCATAGAGGTTCATCGTAGTGACCTGAAACATTTGTCCGGCGCCTTCGCAGTCGGAACCTGTAATGATAGGCGTATGGAAATAGAAGAACCCTTTCTTATGGAAGAATTCATGAATGGCAATGGCCATATTGTGACGAATACGGAATACAGCGCCGAACGTGTTCGTACGCGGACGCAGGTGGGCAATCTCACGAAGGAACTCCATGGAATGTCCTTTCTTCTGCAAAGGATACGTATTGTCGCAAGTACCCAGCACTTCTATTTCGCGAGCCTGGATTTCAGCTTTCTGACCGGAACCCACCGACTCCGTCAACACACCGTTCACGCTCAGACAAGCACCTGTGGTAATATCCTTCAGCATCTCCTCGTCGAAATTTGCCAGATCCACCACAATCTGCACATTATTTATTGTAGAACCGTCATTCAGCGCGATAAAATTAACTTGCTTACTACCTCTGCGGGTGCGAACCCAGCCTTTCACGTTGACCATAGCGCCAAAATCTTCACGCTTCAGCAGGTCAACAATCTTTGTTCTACTGATCTTTTCCATAAAACAGTTATTATACCTTGATTATATATATATTATTCGAAAGAGCCCATGCGCAGGAAGTTCACCTCTTGTTCTGTGAGATAACGCCATTCACCGCGACGCAAACCTTTCTTGGTTAAGCCGGCAAAAAACACACGATCCAGTTTTACCACCTTATATCCCAGCGACTCAAAAATACGGCGCACGATACGATTCTTACCGGAATGAATTTCTATGCCCACTTCATCTTTCTTAAAATCATCTGTGTAGCTGATAGCATCTGCCTGAATCTCACCGTCGTCCAGCTGGATACCGGCCGCAATCTGCTCCATATCGGCCTTGGTCAGATTTTTATCCAAGTGCACATGATATATTTTCTTTTTCAGATATTTGGGATGAGTCAGCTTAGAAGCCAAGTCACCGTCATTGGTGAGCAACAGCACGCCCGTAGTATTACGGTCCAGACGGCCCACCGGATAGATACGCTCGCTGCAAGCGCCTTTCACCAAGTCCATTACGGTGCGGCGTGCCTGCGGATCATCGGAAGTCGTCACCGTATCTTTCGGTTTGTTCAGCAGAACATATATCTTGCGTTCGATGCTGACAGCCTGATCGTGGAACTTCACCTCATCACCGCGTTTGATCTTCGTACCCAATTCGGTCACCACTTCTCCGTTCACAGACACCACACCGGCTGTAATAAACTCATCCGCCTCGCGACGTGAACACACACCGGCATTCGCCAGAAACTTATTCAAACGGATCGGTTCATTCGGATCGACAAACTGCTCCTTGTATTCTATCTGCTTCTTCTTGCTATACTTGGCATTGGGATCATAATCCGCCGTACGACGGATCGGACGGCTGTAACTATCCCTGTTGCCATAAGGACGCTGGGGACGATCGCCGCCTTCGCCATTGTAGCGGGGGCGGTAAGGACGGTCGCCACCGGCATTGTTGCCGTAAGAGCGCTGAGGACGATCGCCGCCTTCGCTGTTGTAACGGGGACGGTAAGGACGGTCGCCACCGGCATTGTTGCCGTAAGAGCGCTGGGGACGGTCGCCGCCTTCGCTGTTGTAGCGGGGACGGTAAGGACGGTCGCCATTCTCTCCATTCGGGTTAAAACGCGGGCGATAAGAACGGTCGCTGCTATAAGCACGTTGCGGGCGATCCCCATTTTCATTATTAAATCTCGGACGATAAGGGCGGTCCCCATTTTCACGATTATAAGACGGACGGTTGTAACCTCCCTCTCTGTTAAATTGGTTACCATCACGGCCGGCGCCTGAATTCTCTTCTGAAGAAGAGGCATCACGCCAAGTTTCATTTTCTGTACTCATTGTTTTTTATTCGAATAAAATTAAACCTACTGGCCTCACGGCCATTCTTTCTTTATCTCTAATTACCTTCTTTTACGTTAGCTTATAAACAATCCCCGGAACAAAAAGTTGAGATTCTTCCGGGCTTCTCTTGTCACTTCTTAAAGTCCCGTATACGTATGGGGAGTAATCGCACGCAATTCCTTCTTTATGTCCTCGCTCACATTCAATTCTTCTATGAATTCCTTGATTGAGTTCTCCGTAATCGCCTGATTGGTACGTGTCAACGCTTTCAGCGCTTCATAAGGATGCGGATATGCCTCGCGGCGCAGGATTGTCTGAATGGCCTCGGCCACCACACTCCAGCAATTATCCAGATCGCGGTAGATAGCCGTTTCGTTCAGCAACAGCTTACGCAATCCTTTCAGTGAGCTTTGGATAGCGATTATAATATGTCCGAACGGAACCCCCACGTTACGCAATACGGTGGAGTCGGTCAGGTCGCGCTGCAGACGTGACACCGGCAATTTCACCGCCAGATGCTCAAGGATGGCATTTGCTATGCCCAGGTTGCCTTCGGCATTCTCAAAGTCAATGGGATTCACCTTATGCGGCATCGCACTTGAACCAACCTCCCCGGCTTTAATCTTCTGTTTGAAGTATTCCATGGAGATATATTGCCAGAAGTCGCGATTCATATCGATCATCACCGTATTGATACGTTTCATCGCGTCGAAAACTGCCGACAGATTATCATAATTGGATATCTGGGTTGTATATTCCTCACGCTCCAGCCCCAGCTTCTCAGCGACAAACCTGTTGCCGAAAGCCTTCCAGTCATATTCCGGATAGGCCACATGATGCGCGTTGTAATTACCCGTAGCTCCACCAAATTTAGCGGTTAACGGACATGCCTTCAATGCGGCCAACTGGCGCTCCAGACGATACACAAACACCATCACCTCTTTTCCCAAACGGGTAGGAGAAGCCGGCTGCCCATGCGTTTTGGCAAGCATCGGGATGTTCGCCCACTCTTCCGCGTATGTGCGGAGCTGGGCAATCAGCTCTTCTATCTGGGGATAATACACCTGTTCCAGCGCTTCTTTTACAGACAAAGGAATAGAGGTATTGTTAATATCTTGCGAAGTCAGTCCGAAATGGATAAACTCTTTATAGTCGTCCATACCGCCCAACTTGTCAAATTCTTCTTTCAGGAAATATTCCACAGCCTTCACGTCGTGGTTAGTCACGCTTTCAATCTCCTTGATGCGTCCGGCATCGGCTTCGGAAAAGTTACGGTAGATATTTCTTAATGTCTCGAATACACCCTTGTCCACCCCTTTCAACTGCGGCAAAGGCAGTTCACACAAGGTGATAAAATATTCCACTTCAACCTGTACACGATATTTTATCAGTGCAAATTCTGAGAAATAGGCAGCCAAAGCATCTGTCTTGCCCCTGTAACGACCGTCAATCGGAGAGATTGCGGTAAGTAAATCAAGTTCCATACGTCGTATTATATGATAATTATCGGGCTGCAAAATTACGGCTTTTTTCCGAGTAATCAGGCATAAAGAGGAAATAAATTAAAAAAATGAGCCTGTAAGACAAAAAAAACGGCTTCACATCTTACGATGCAAAGCCGTAAAAAAAGTTTCAAAACCTGTGGGCGTTGACGGATTCGAACCGCCGACCCTCTGCTTGTAAGGCAGATGCTCTGAACCAGCTGAGCTAAACGCCCTTTTGATGAACGAAAGTGCTTGGATTTTGTGTGGGCGTTGACGGATTCGAACCGCCGACCCTCTGCTTGTAAGGCAGATGCTCTGAACCAGCTGAGCTAAACGCCCGTACACTTCCGTTTCAAAAGCGATGCAAAGGTACAGCTTATTTTGAAACTACCAAAACTTTAGCCATCTATTTTGCAAGTTTTTTTTCATACACTACTAAGTATTACTGAAATTCAAGCAATTAGCTTTATTCTTTTTTTGCTTCATTTTTGCGGATCACTTTTGCCGGATTACCCACCGCCACACAATCGGACGGAATATCTTTGGTCACCACGCTCCCCGCGCCGATAATACACCGGTCGCCAATCGTCACTCCGGGACAAATAACAGCGCCTCCGCCAATCCAGCAATCCTCACCAATCGTCACCGGATAGGCATATTCCTGCTCCACACGCCGCTCCAAATAATCAAGCGGATGCTGAGGAGTATAAATCTGCACATTGGGACCGACCAGCGTATATGCTCCGATCGTGATATACCCCCCGTCCAGAAACGTACAGTTGGAATTGATAAACACATGTTCCCCAAGACGGATGCCGTCGCCATGATCGCAACAGAAAGGCGGCCAGATTGTGGCAGAGGCGGGAATACCGGGTATCAAATCCTCCAATACCCTCCGAAACTCCTCATCATACCCGTCCATGCGGTTCAGCTTCAACAGCAGTTTCTTTGCACGTTTAAAACGTTCCTGAATTTCCGGGGAAGAGGTATTCGCCAGTTGCGAACTCCGCATTTTATCTACTTCATTCATATCCATTATATATATATTCTTCGGCATGCACCAATCATCAATTTATGGAAAGCGGACATCCCGGCTAAAGGATGTCCGCCCCATTACAATCGTATATCAGCAGAATTATTTATACTCCTGCCAGCTCTTAATCTGAATATCTTCCATCTTCATCTCGCAGAACGCTTCAATGAAAGCACCTGCCAGACGGGCATTCGTAATCAAAGGAATGTTATGATCGATAGCGCCGCGGCGAATCTTGTAACCGTTGGTCAGCTCGCGCTTAGAATGGTTCTTCGGAATATTCACAATCAGGTCGAACTTATGTTCGGCAATCATCGTCATTACATTGTTTTCCGCATCGGCACGTTCATCCGGCCAGAACACAGCCTCGGTGTTCACGCCATGTGCGTTGAGGAACGCAGCGGTACCTGCCGTAGCGTAGATCTTATACCCCTTGGCAAAGAGCATACGGCTGGCATCCAGCAAATCCACTTTCGATTTCATTGCACCGGAAGAGAACATAACGCCTTTCTCCAAAGAAGGAATCTTGAAGCCGGTGGCAATCATGGAGTTCAGCAATGCTTCGGAGAAGTCGTCGCCGATACAGCCCACCTCGCCCGTAGAGGACATGTCCACGCCCAATACCGGGTCTGCCTTATGCAGACGTGAGAAGGAGAACTGAGAAGCCTTTACGCCGATCCAGTCGATGTCGAACGCCGACTTGTCCGGACGGGAATAGGGAGCATCCAGCATGATCTTCGTAGCAGTCTCGATGAAGTTGCGTTTCAGCACCTTAGACACGAACGGGAAGCTACGCGAAGCACGCAAGTTACATTCGATGACCTTCACCTCGTTGTTACGTGCCAGGAACTGGATGTTGAAAGGACCGGAAATGTTAAGTTCCTTTGCTATCTGACGGCTGATCTTCTTAATACGGCGTGCCGTAGCAAAGTAGATCTTCTGCGCCGGGAACACCAGCGTAGCGTCACCGGAGTGCACACCGGCAAACTCCACGTGCTCGGAAATGGCATATTCCACCACCTCACCGTTCTGTGCCACAGCATCAAACTCAATCTCCTTTGTATTCTGCAAGAACTGAGACACCACCACCGGATACTCCTTAGAAACCTCGGCGGCCATTTTCAGGAAGTTTTCCAGTTCTTCTTCATCGTAGCACACATTCATCGCAGCGCCGGAGAGCACATACGACGGACGCACCAATACAGGATAACCCACTTTTTCAACGAATCCCTTCACGTCTTCCAGGCTGGTCAGCTCCTGCCATGCCGGCTGGTCAATGCCAAGCTGGTCGAGCATGGCAGAGAATTTGTTGCGGTTTTCTGCGCGGTCGATAGAGATGGGAGAAGTACCCAGCACAGGCACCGACTGGCGGTGGAGCTTCATGGCAAGGTTGTTCGGAATCTGTCCGCCTACGGACACAATTACGCCGCGCGGCTGTTCAAGGTCGATGACGTCGAGTACACGTTCAAAAGAAAGTTCATCGAAGTACAGGCGGTCGCACATGTCGTAGTCGGTGGACACCGTTTCAGGGTTGTAGTTAATCATGATTGACTTGTAACCCAGCTTGCGTGCCGTTTGGATAGCGTTCACAGAACACCAGTCGAACTCTACGGAAGAGCCGATGCGGTAAGCGCCCGATCCCAGTACGACTACCGATTTCTCGTTTTTATAGTAGTTCACATCATATCCCTGTACGGCATACGTCATATAGAGGTAGTTCGTCAGTTCCGGATGTTCGGAAGCAACGGTATTGATGCGCTTCACAGCCGGGAGAATACCCAACTCCTTGCGGCGGGCGCGTACCATAAGGTTCTCTTTCTCCATATTGCCTTCCGGGCTCAGCACGAAACGCGCAATCTGGAAGTCGGAGAAGCCGAGTACCTTTGCTTCGCGCAGCACGTCAGCCGGAATGTCTTCCACCTTATTATATTGTGAAAGTTTATTTTTATAGTCTACGATATTCTTCAATTTGCCGAGGAACCAGGGATCGATCTTTGTCAGTTCGAAGATGCGGTCAATGCTATACCCCTTCTCCAAAGCCTGGGCAATGGCAAATACACGCAGGTCGGTGGGGTGGGACAGTTCATGGTCCAAATCATCGAATTCCACACCGTCGTTGCCCACAAAGCCATGCATGCCTTGTCCTATCATACGCAAGCCCTTTTGGATGATTTCTTCGAAAGAGCGGCCGATAGACATGATTTCGCCCACTGACTTCATGCTCGAACCGATTTCGCGTGACACCCCCGCAAACTTCGTCAAGTCCCAACGCGGGATTTTGCAGATCAGGTAATCCAGTTGCGGAGCCTCGTAAGCCGAATTGGGAGTTCCCATTTCACCGATCTGGTCGAGCGTATAGCCCAGCGCAATCTTGGCAGCAACGAAAGCAAGCGGATAGCCGGTGGCCTTGGATGCCAGTGCGGAAGAACGCGACAGACGGGCATTCACCTCAATCACGCGGTAGTCGTTGGTTTCGGCATTGAATGCGTACTGTATATTACATTCGCCCACGATGCCGAGGTGGCGGATACATTTCGTAGAAAGTTCCTGCAACATTTTCACCTGTTCGTCGGTAAGCGAGCAGGTGGGCGCAACCACGATGGACTCACCCGTATGGATGCCCAGCGGGTCGAAGTTTTCCATGCTTGCTACGGTGAAGCAGTGGTCGTTGGCATCGCGGATCACCTCAAATTCAATCTCTTTCCAGCCCTTCAAGGACTCTTCCACCAGAATCTGCTTGGAGAAAGCAAAAGAGCTCTCGGCCAGTTTCAGGAATTCTTCCTCGTTGGCACAGATACCGCTGCCCAGTCCGCCCAAGGCATAGGCCGAACGCACCATTACGGGGTAACCGATTTTGCGGGCTGCGGCGAGGGCGTCTTCCATGCTTTCCACAGCTTGGCTGACGGGCGTCTTCATCTCTATTTCGTCCAGCTTCTTCACAAAAAGGTCGCGGTCTTCGGTGTACATGATAGCCTCTACGGAGGTTCCCAGCACACGTACGCCGTATTTATCTAAAACGCCGTTGGTATAGAGTTCCGCACCGCAGTTCAGTGCGGTCTGTCCGCCAAAAGCTAACAAAATGCCATCCGGATGTTCTTTCTTGATGATTTCCTCTACAAAATAAGGAGTCACCGGCAAGAAATAAACCTGATCGGCAATACCTTCCGATGTTTGGATTGTAGCAATGTTCGGGTTCACCAATACCGAACTTATACCCTCTTCACGCAACGCCTTCAAAGCCTGCGAACCGGAATAGTCAAACTCTCCCGCCTGACCGATCTTGAGCGCACCTGAGCCCAAAACAAGCACTTTCTTCAAATTCTTTTCCATATCTCTTTTGTTATCTATGTAAGTTCACTTTTTACGTTCTTCCCACCTATACAAAAAAAATGCGTTACCCCGATTAAGGATTAACGCATTACCAAAGAACTAAAAATATTGTTTTCGGAAAAAGAGAAACCGACGGCTAACGAATGAAATTCATTCGAACGAAGGTTGTATGTACTTCTCATTTCCTGCGATTGCATAACTGTCTTTAAAATTTGTGCAAAGTAACGACTTATTTACGATTTGAGCAAATTAATCAAAGAAATAAATTTCTTATCCGAAAAGAATAGTTACATTTGTAACAATGCAGTCTTAGAATCAAGCTTTCATTTATAGGAATTAAGCTTTCATTTATAAAAATCAAACTTTCATTCTTGAAAATCAAAGCTTGATTCTAAGACTGCATCGCTACAATAAGAACTTCATAATACAAGGGAAAGATGTCTGCACAGTAATATAATGAAAGAAATGCCCGATATTCATGGAGCGGACAAGGCTCCCGGCACAGAGCATGGCTTTCGCCGTTTAATTTTTAGGGCAATGCACTGCATTAGATGAAAATAATGGTATCTTTGCATTCCGTTACAACAGACAGGATTTTATAAGGAAAAAATAATAAATACAGATATATGGCAAAAGAAAAAATCATCCTTACGGGCGACCGGCCCACAGGACGCCTGCACATCGGACATTATGTAGGCTCATTGAGACGCAGAGTGGAGTTGCAGAACTCCGGACTGTATGACAAGACATTCGTGTTCATAGCCGATGCACAAGCATTGACAGACAACATGGAGAACCCTGAGAAAGTTCGTCAGAACGTTATTGAAGTGGCACTCGACTATCTGGCATGCGGACTGGATCCGGCAAAGAGCACCATCTTCATCCAGTCGCAAATACCGGAACTGTGCGAACTCACATTCTACTATATGGACCTCGTCACCGTATCACGCCTGCAGCGCAACCCGACGGTGAAGACGGAAATCCAAATGCGCAACTTCGAGACGAGCATCCCGGTAGGTTTCTTCACCTACCCCATCAGTCAGGCTGCGGACATTACGGCCTTCCGCGCCACCACCGTTCCCGTTGGCGAAGACCAGGAACCGATGATTGAGCAGGCCCGCGAAATCGTACGCCGCTTCAACTTCATCTACGGCGACACGCTGGTAGAGCCCGAAATCCTTCTGCCGGACAACGCAGCCTGCCTGCGCCTGCCGGGAACAGACGGAAAAGCCAAGATGAGCAAGTCGTTGGGCAACTGCATCTACCTTTCCGACACAGCGGACGAGGTGCAGAAGAAAGTGAAAAGCATGTACACCGACCCCAACCACCTGCGCGTGCAGGATCCGGGCAAGATTGAGGGCAATACCGTATTTACTTATCTGGACGCCTTCTGCCGCCCCGAACATTTTGAACGTTACCTGCCCGACTACCCCTCTCTGGAAGAATTGAAGGCGCACTACCAACGTGGCGGACTGGGCGACATGAAAGTGAAAGGTTTCCTCAACAACATCATGCAGGAGACGTTGGAACCGATTCGTAATCGCCGCAAGGAGTTCGAAAAGGACATTCCCGCCATCTACGAGATGCTGAGAAAAGGTTGCGAAACAGCACGCGAAACAGCCGCCGCAACATTGGACGATGTGCGTCGCGCCATGAAAATCAACTATTTTGACGACGCGGAACTGATTGCGGAACAAGTGAAAAAGTTCAGCGCAGAATAAAGGTTTCACCACAGAGGAGACAGAGTTTCGCGGAGAATTCTTCCTTTAATCCTGTACCCTCTGTGGTAAAAAAGCATACAAGAAAGGGCTGTACCCGTCACCGGATACAGCCCTTGTTCTTTTCCATTATTTATCTGTTAGTTAGCAGATTTCACCAGTACCACACGATTCAGGATGGGCTGTCCGAACTTGTCAACACCACCGTCGGCAGAAATCTTCAGGCGGTCGGCAGAGATTCCGTAGTCCTTCACCAAAACATCCACCACTGCCTGTGCACGTTTCAAGCTCAACTCCTTGTTGAACTCAGGAGTACCTGTGGCAGAGTCGGCATAACCGTTTACGGTGTAAGTCGCGTTCGGGAACTCCTGCATCTGTTTGGCCAGATAAGAGATGTTCATCACCTCACGCGGAGACACCTCGGCAGAACCTATATTGAAGAATACGGTGCGCGGCGCGATATTCGGATCGGTAACGACAACTTCGGTTTCAGCAACCTCTACCGGTCTGTTCTGTGCAGCGGTCAGAGCCGATTCGAGCTGTTGGTTGGCAGCAGCCATTTCAGCAATCTGCTGTTGCATGGCAGAGAGTTCAAGCGCTGAAATCAACTGCGGCATCGGACGGTTGAAACCGCGTTTCGGGAAGTGGTAGGTCAGACCGAGCGTTGCACTGAACACACCGTCATAACCCTTACCGGCAACTGTTCCGTCAAACTTGTCCTCAGTCCCCATTGCACTCAGCTCCAAATTAATGTCGATCGCATTCGAAATGCGGAAGCGGTTGATAATACCGGCGTTCACCGACAGGGCCTGACGATGGGGCTTGGTATAGTTATGAGTGATACCGGCACCCAAATAAGGAATTATCTCATATACGCGGTATTGATTGTAACCGCCAAACAAGGCATTCAGATTGAACATCACATCACCATGAAAGTTCATATACTCAAAGCGTTGCTTGTACGAACCGTTTTCACGTTGAGTGCCCTTTACATAATCGGCAAACGGATCCATCGTGAAACCTTTTGCCTGAAGACCGCTATACTGCAAACGCAATCCGAGACCCGGAGTAAACCATTTGCCGACAGAGATGTTCATCGTAGGACTGATGCGCTTGCCGAAGTCGCCCAACTGCTGGTCGTTATCTCCATACATCACCGATGCACCGCCTCCGATAGAAAAGAACCAGTTGCTCCAAAATGGATTTGTGATTACTTGGTACTTGTCCTGTACCTGAATAATGTCGACCTGTTCCACAACGACAGGTTTTTGCTGCGCCATAGCAGCAGAAGATACGCCGGCCAATGCCAGCAACATTAGAATCTTTTTCATATACCTAAAATAGTTAAGTTGGTTAATTAAATTCTTTATCATTCAAACTGATTAATTAACACCAGCAAAACTAAAAGGTTCTGAAAAAAAGATTTTTTTTTAAAGAGCCTGCTTAAAGATCACTTCAAAAACAGTTTTTCAATATCTTCTTCTTTAATGGTAGAAAGTACCGTACGTCCGTCGGGCGTATAATTAGGCGTGGCACAGGCAAACAGACTGTCTACGAGGTTGGACATTTCATCATTGCTCAACACCTGCCCGTAGACGATAGCCGCCGCGCGCGCCAATGTCAGCGCAAGGATTGTCCGGACTTCTTCTTTCACATCACTGCCTTTTTCCATAGCGGTATGCACCATATTACGCACCAACTCCACCGGATTCAGCCCTTCGATGCCGGAAGGGATGCCGTTGATAGCGTAACTGCCCCCGCCCAAAGGACTCAGGTCGAAACCTACTGCCGCCAAATCGTCCGACAGGCTCTCCAACACCGCCGCTTCGGAAGCCGGCAACTGGACGATCTCCGGGAACAACACGCCCTGAGACACCCCCTGCTTCTGGCGAATCTGGTTCATATAACGATCGAACAGCACCCGCACATGCGCACGATGCTGGTCTATCAGCATCAAACCGGATTTTACGGAAGTAAGAATAAAACGTCCTTTGAATTGCAGATGCTGCGCTCCCTTTTCCATGGAAGAGGACTCACCGGAATACAGAGAAGGAGACTGGGAAAGCTCAGAGGCAGGCTCCGTCACGTCTGAGACGGTTGTCTCGAAATCAAGAGGTTCCTCCGCAGCAGGTTCGTTCATCTTGCTCGCCTTCTCCAAGCCGGAGTATAACCCTTCCCACTCCACACTTTGACGGGAATAGCTGCCTCCGCCGTAGGACGAAGCGGACGAAGTCTTGAAAGGATTGAAATCCGCATTATAATGAACTTTAGGCGGTTCGATAGGGCGACTCTGCTCGAATGTAGGGATGTCGGGCATCCCTTCCGTATCGAAATCGATGGACGGCACAGCATTGAACTTTCCAAGCGACTCCTTAACGGCAGCCGAAAGTATCTGCCAAATGGCCTGTTCGTTCTCAAACTTGATTTCTGTCTTTGTTGGATGAATGTTCACATCTATATTGGCTGGATCAACTTCAAAATAGATGAAGTAGGATATTTGCTCTCCGGCAGGAATCAGTTGCTCATAAGCGTCCATCACCGCTTTGTGGAAATAGGGGTGGCGCATGTAACGCCCGTTTACAAAAAAGTACTGGTGTGCGCCTTTCTTGCGGGACGTCTCCGGCTTTGCAACAAAACCCGAAACCTTTATCATCGTCGTATCCACATCCACCGACAACAACTGCTGGTTCAGCTTTTTGCCGAATACGGCAAGAATACGCTGCCGCAATGGCATGACAGGCAGATTGAACAACTCCGTATCATTGCTATACAGATAGAAAGCGACATCCGGATGCACCAAAGCAATACGCTCAAACTCCGCCAGGATATTGCTCAGCTCCGTCGAGTTCGCCTTCAGGAACTTGCGGCGGGCAGGGACATTGAAAAACAGGTTCTTTACGGAGAAATTGCTCCCCTTAGGACAGGACACAGCCTCCTGGCTCTCTACCTTAGAGCCGGCAATCAGCAACCGCGTACCGAGTTCCTCACCGGCAGGACGGGTCTTCAATTCCACTTCCGCCACCGCGGCAATGGATGCCAGCGCTTCTCCGCGAAATCCCATCGTGCGCAAAGCAAACAAATCGGAGGCTTCACGTATTTTGGAGGTGGCGTGGCGCTCAAAAGACAAACGGGCATCCGTTTCGGACATGCCCTTTCCGTCGTCGATAACCTGGATGCCGGTCTTCCCCGCATCCGTTACCAGCACATGTATCTCTCCGGCTTCTGCATCAATCGCATTTTCTACCAATTCCTTGATGACGGATGCCGGACGCTGAATCACCTCTCCGGCAGCAATCTGGTTCGCAACCGAATCGGGCAGCAAATGAATGATATCGCTCATGGCAAGTATTAAGTATAAAATATAAAGAATAAGAATATAAACAACTTAGATAATACCGTTGGTTATAGCATACCACAAATAAATCAGCAGGGCTATGACAACCAGTATTATCCCCAAATGCACAGGCTTGCGCCCGCTCTCTTTACGACGCTTCAGATGGGTGGTGCCTTCAACGAACTTCCCCCGGATATCTTCAGGCGAAAACTCCTTCTCCGGCAGCATACCTAATTCGCGTTTGGCATCTTCTTCCATTTTAGCCAGCTTCTCTTTCCGCTCATCCACATAGATATATGAATGGTTAAATCCTCGCGGCTTGCGCATTGTAAACATTCCCATAGCGTTATTTTTTAGTTCGTTTTATGTGCATATCTCTTGGCGAAGTTAAAGGTTTCCGATCACTTTTCTGCAATGTCTCACCCGCTTTTTTGCCTCGCCATTCAAAGATGTCATACTTATTCAGCGGACGGATATAATCGAACCACACAAACGAAGGCAGCCGCATTTTGTCCGCCGGTATCTGATCCATAGGATACAACACCCCATTGGACTTGCCTATCAAAGCGGCTTCTTCCATCTTACGGTCTTTCAGAAAAATGCGCAGGAAACTGCCTTCGGCATAGTTCATGCCAATCATCGTACTGTCTTTCTCTTCCGGATAGAAAACAATCAGGACATTACCGTTTACATCCACACGACGCATATCTCCATTGATGAAAAAAGCCTTCATCTCTTTGCCTGTCACCTGATTGTAGTGAACAGAATCTTTCTGCTCCACCGCCAATGCCTGATTGATGATATGCGCCCAGTCAATGGTGCTATCATTCATGTAGACTTTTATCTCTTCCCCAAGTAATTGCTGCGCGCCATGCCATAAGACCGGATCGGTGTACATCGTCATGCAGGAATCTTTGGAGTTATAGACCAAAGAGTCGCATACCGCCTGCACGTCCGTACGATAAGCACGCACTTTATGATAAACACGCATTTCACGATAAGTGGAATCAGTATTCAGATTGTAGGTCACCAGCCGCAAGGTATCACCATGCATGAAAAGGCTGTCGCCCTGAGAATAGTCGATGGCAACGGCACGCCGGGTGGCAATGGCATTACCCGTCAGTTCGTTGTAGAAGCAATAATCACCGGTAAGCATATTCTTGTTTACCGTATCATTCATCTGCACGTTATCAAAGGCTTCGCCATACCCCAGCTTACGGTCGTAGAACAGGCTGTCACCCACCAGTTTCTTACCTTCGTTGGTCAGGACCGAACGGTCCAACAGTTCCGCCTGCTCGGAAACGGTGTTATATATCCCGCGTTCCGAATAGATATGATTTTTGTCGCTGACAATATCGGACGGTCCCAGAATCGTAGCGATTTTAGATTCCGTACTGTATTTCAGCGTATCGGAAGTGAGGACAAACTTCGGATTCACCAACTTCACCTCATGGTTGAACACAGCCAGTTTGGTGGCCGGGCTGTATTCTCCCCATTCGGAAGTCAGTACGTTTTCTTCATCGGTCAACGTACCGCCATCAAAATAATAGCCTAAGTTGTAAAGACGGTCGTAATTCAGGCTGTCCGTAGTGAGCTCTGTGTTACGGTTAATCATGCGCACATTCTCACGCAACATGGCAAGCTGCGACATTCCGTCATAATACAGGTAATCACCATATATAAACAAGGTGTCCCCCTGTTCCATGCGGACATTGCCGAAAGCCTCAACGGAATTGATTTTCTCGTAAATCAGAGCACTGTCACAAAACATGTACATGCTGTCATGCTTCATCCTGACAGATCCTATCAGCACCTGTACGTCGGGACGCGACTGCTTGTCCGCCTGCGCTTCATCGGCATAGAGCAAATCTACACGTTTCTTTTTCCTGTCAGACTCGTTTTTCCTGTCCTGCGCACTCAGCAAGCAAACGCCGAACAGACATATCAAACCAAATATCAGTCTTTTATCCATCCCGGATACTTGAAAGTACAGTTTCTCCAATTTTCGTTGATGCGGACGTAGGTATGTTTCTGCTTTTCACGAATCCATTTGTCCAACATCTGGTCGCGACGTTTCTCCAGAACTATTTCTTTCAGGTTCTGGTAGTCGTCGGCAACAGTTGCCTTATGCCCGTTAGTGCGGCTCTTCAGTTTCACGATAACACATTCTTCCTTTCCGGTTTTCTGCGGAATCATCGTGAATGCTTCGGAAATCTCGCCCACCTTCATCTTATCCACCACTTTTGCTATCTCAGGCGGCAGTTCCTGCATCTCGAACTTGGAAGTATTATTATTGGGATTGGGCAACAGACCATGATTATTGCGTGTATCCTTATCCTGCGAAAGCACCGATGCCGCTTCCTCAAAAGAGAACTTTCCATTGCGAATGTCATCGGCAATAGAATCCAGACGCGACATCCCTGCCGTCAGGGCTGCTTCCGGAATATGCGGCTTCAACAAGATGTGGCGGGTCTTGATACGATCGCCCCGCTTCTCTATCAACTGGATGATATGAAAGCCATACTCAGACTCCACGATTTTGGATACTTTGTTGGGATCTTGCAAGTTGAAAGCGACATTAGCATAGGCAGGATCCAACATGCCACGTCCGGAAAATTCAATCTCACCACCACGAATGGCCGAAGCACGATCTTCGGAATACATACGGGCCAACGTAGAGAAGCTGGTCTCACCCTTTGTGATGCGGTCGGTGAAATCGCGCAAACGCTTTTTCACATTCTCTATCTCTTCCAAAGGAACCTTAGGCTGCTGAGTGATAATCTGAACCTCTACCTGTGTCGGAATATAGGGGATACTGTCTTGCGGCAGGTCTTTGAAGTAACGGCGCACCTCGGCAGGCGTAATCTTGATTTCACCAACCAGCTTCTGTTGCATCTTCTGCACTTTCAGACCTTCACGAGCGTTGTCGCGCAAAGTTTCGCGAATCTGACTGGACGTTTTATTGAAGTATTCCTCCATTTTCTCGCGTGAACCGATATTGGTGATATACATATTCGTCATATAGTCCACACGCTGAATAACCTCGGCTTCGGAGACTTCAATACTGTCGAGCGCTGCCTGATGCAGGAACAACTTTTGCACAGCTATTTCTTCCGGTATCACGCAATAAGGGTCGCGATCGAACTTACGTCCTTCATACAAGGCGCTCATACGCGCTTCTTCCACTTCGGACTTCAATATAGCCTCGTCGCCTACTACCCACACTACCTCGTCAATCACATTGTCTTGTCCATAAACGGTAGAACCGGCTAACAGCGTCAAGGCAAATAAAACTACAAACTTAAAGTTCATACACTTTTTCATTCTTGGTGTCTTATACTAATAATATTTAATTTTCTCTCTCTTCTCGGCACGTCGGTACAAGTCTTCTTTTACTTGTTCCATAAACTCCACCTGCTTCATGTTCAGCATCATATCCTTCACCTGAGTACGGGCGAATTCGTACGGTTCCTGTTCTCCCACCGTACGAAAATCACTCACATTCAGGAAGTAATGGAAAGCAGTATCTTTCAGCTCTACATGACGGTTCTTATTCAGGTATTCTCCGGCATCGGACACCTTCAGCGGTATCAGATCCATCACTTCGGCTATCGGCACCCACTTGTCATAAAAGTACTCGTACTTCACAGCATTCTGCAAACTGTATTTTTCCAAATGTTCTACTGCTTCGCGGGTCTCGGTTTTGTACCAACGGCGGACATTGCCCAACTGGGGAGCCTTAAGAGGAACTTTGATGAACAATCCCTTCATCAAAGGACGCTCTACCTTGAAAAGTTCCTGATGCTTCTCATAGTAATCGGTCAGTTCCGTTTCCGAAATTTCCTTGGAAAGGGTCTGATTCATCAATGCCTGCTGATAGGTATGCATAATCAACGCTTTCCGGTAGTTCTCCACCAGCTTGTCAATCTCACCACTGTTGGGAATATTGCTTTTCGCCTTCTCATACAACAGCACTTCTTCCGCCCAGTTGCGTATGTAATGCTCTGCAAACAACAGGCTGTCATCCTTCGACAGCCCCGCAGGAAGTACCGCTTGCAAATCTTCATGGTAAAGGAAGTTGCCATCCAATTCCACTAACGGTGTTCGCCCTCCATGATCGTGCTGTTCCTTGCATGATCCACAGACAAGAAGAATTAAAAGCCCCAAACAGATTGTTCGCATTACCAACTGATATTTACTGTTTTTAAGGTACGAAGATACTGCTTTAATCGGTTGCATCAGTGATTATTAACGGTTTTTAAAACCTCTTGGTTTATTTCAACCTTAGCCGAAGAGCGTAAACGGTCCACCCAACGGCCATCCAAGTAGGTCTGATAATCCGCAACCAGCCTGTCTTTTACTTCCTGATAGTCATCCGGCCCTTTCACTTTCTTGCCCAACACAGCAGTAAAAGGAAATGACACCAAAGGCGTTGCATCCTTACCCTTAAACACCAAATCATCAACATACGCATTGTCACCGGGAGCAAACACGCCCTGTTCGGCTTGTATCTGCGGTTGCGCACCGGCATTAAAAGTCAAGCGTATGGCATCTTTCCATTCTTCTTCCGGCAAGCTTTTCAAGAACTTACGCGCCTGCTTGACAACACGTTTACTCACGCCATGCAGGACAATTCCTCTATATCTCCGTTCTTCCCACTGATAATCGGACCGATGCTTCTCAAAATAGGCTTTTAAACCGGCTTCATCCGTCGCAGCCCGTTTACGGATTTCCTTGTCTATGATTTTCTTCAACAGCGCCTGTTCCTTGTAGTCTTGCACCAAACAACGTAAATCCGGATATTTCTGCTCCAAACATGTATTTTCATAATCAAGTACGGTTTTCACGATGAAAGCGTCCAGCTGCTTGCGCACACCCGCCGGATAAGCCGCAGCAAAACGGGCAAAATCGGTTCCCGTATAGCTCCTTCCTGCCAATGTGAACAGAGTGCGGCTGGTATGCCCTGAATTCGTCAGTTCATCCACACCAGCCTTATCGGGAGTGTACCGGTATTCTTTCTTTAATTTCTCCACCTGCACTTCCACCCCCCGGTCCGCTTCATGCCGGGACTGACGAGCCATTATTTCATCCTTCACCTTTTCAAAAGGCGGCAGCTCCCTACGTTCAAGGACCTTTACGATATGAATACCTTGCGGAGTAAAAAAAGGCTGCGACACGCCACCCACCGGCAATTCAAAAGCCACGTCTTCAAATTCCACCGGCATCTGAAGCCAACTCACCCATAATGACCGTTTTTCATCAGAAAAGCGCTCTACACAAGCATTAAAAGCATTGTCTCCCGGATTTTTCCGAAGATACTCATGAATGGAGTCCATACGGGCAACCGCATCGCGAAGCGCATCACCGGAAACATTCTGAGGAAGATATTTGAAAATATGGCGCACACGTACCTGTCCTCCACGATGATGAGCCTTCATCCTGTCATACCACCGGCGGGCAGCAGCATCCGCTTCAACCGTATCGGTCAGGTATGATTCTACCAGCCGGGCACGATAGTTCTCCACTTCCTCGCGGAAAGCAAAAGCCGTATCCAAACCGGCAGCTTCAGCATCACCTACTTTCAGTTTGAAATTCACAAAATGCTCTACATATTTTCCCGGTGTAGCGTGTTTAAGAGCGAGCAATGATTTATCCCTGTTATAGCTATACTCAAATTCAGAACGGAGCACATCCTTTCCATTAATACGCATCAACACCGGATCCTGCTGAGCAAAAACATTCCAACCCAACCAAAGAAAGATCACCGCCAAACAACTCTTTATCATAATCATCTTTTTAAAGAAACGAACAAAATCAAATGCAGATACGACACAAAGATACAATTTCAGAAATAATATGCCCGTTTCACATCGAAAAAACCATACGTACTCCTCAAAAAATCTTCCGTCCAATAAGAACAATGCCCGAAAAGTATAGTTTTACTTTCCGGGCATTATCGTTAAGTGTGTATGTTTCCTTTATTCAGGACGGCTGTAATTCGGCGCCTCGCTGGTGATTGCAACATCATGCGGATGGCTTTCAAGCACGCCGGCATTAGTGATACGGGTAAATTTGGCATCGTGCAGCTTTTCGATATTAGCCGCACCGCAATATCCCATACCTGCACGCAAACCACCGGTCAACTGGTAGATAACCTCATATAGAGTGCCCTTATAAGGAACACGAGCAGCGATACCCTCCGGTACGAGCTTCTTCACATCACTTGTTCCACTCTGGAAGTAACGGTCTTTAGAACCATGTTCCATAGCCTCCAAAGAGCCCATACCGCGATAAGACTTGAATTTACGCCCGTTGAAGATAATCGTTTCGCCCGGAGACTCTTCCGTTCCGGCCACCAATGAGCCAATCATTACAGAATAACCACCGGCAGCCAAAGCCTTCACCACATCGCCGGAATAACGCAAACCGCCATCGGCAATCAGAGGAATACCCGTACCTTTCAATGCTTTTGCCACATCGTATACGGCAGACAACTGGGGAACACCCACACCGGCAACTACGCGAGTGGTACAGATAGAACCCGGACCGATACCCACTTTCACACCGTCGGCACCAGCCTCAACCAATGCTTTCGCGGCCTCTCCGGTTGCAATATTACCTACTACTATATCAATGTTTGGGAAACGTTTCTTAGCCTCTTTCAACTTCTCGATTACAAACATAGAGTGCCCATGCGCCGTATCAATCACAATGGCGTCCGCACCTGCATCCACCAATGCCTGCATACGGTCCAGCGTATCCACTGTCACGCCTACCCCGGCAGCCACACGAAGACGGCCTTTGCTATCTTTGCAGGCCATCGGCTTGTCTTTTGCCTTAGTAATATCCTTGTAGGTAATCAAACCTACCAATTTATTATCTTTATCAACTACCGGTAACTTTTCTATTTTATGTTCCTGCAGGATTTGGGCAGCAGCTTCCAAGTCGGTTGTCTGATTGGTAGTAACGATGTTACTTTTCGTCATCACCTCATCAATACGCTTGTTATGGTCTTTCTCAAAACGAAGGTCGCGGTTGGTAACAATTCCCACCAAATGTCCTTCATCATCTACTACCGGAATACCGCCAATCTTATACTCGGCCATCAAGCCCAATGCATCGGCTACCGAAGATCCTCTCTTGATAGTCACCGGATCATAAATCATACCATTTTCGGCACGCTTTACAATAGCAACCTGACGAGCTTGTTCCTCAATAGACATATTCTTATGGATAACACCGATACCACCTTCACGAGCAATGGCAATGGCCATTTTCGCTTCGGTAACAGTGTCCATAGCAGCTGTTACAAACGGGATTTTTAACTCAATGTTGCGTGAGAACTTAGTCGAGAGTTCGACTGTTTTAGGGAGTACCTCAGAGTAAGCAGGGATCAACAGAACGTCATCGTAAGTCAATCCATCCATTACAATCTTATCAGCAATAAATGACATAGGGCTATGCGTTTAAAATTTATTGCGTGCAAATATACGGTTTTTATTCCATTTCGTATATTTACACGCAATATTTTTTTCTTTTTTTTAAATCACAGCCCGAAGGTTAATTCGCCATCTCGGAGATGAACTTAATGCGCACCAAACGCACTTCTTCTTCTGTGAAATCATCTCCCAGCTCATCCAAGGCATCGTCAATATCATCTGTGGTAGATTCTTTAAAATAATCATATATGTCCAGCAGATGATCTTCATCCATAATGTCTTCCAAGAAATAGTCGATATTGAGCTTTGTACCGGAATAGACAATAGCTTCTATCTCATCCAGCAATTCCTCAAATTCGATACCTTTCGACATAGCAATATCGTCTAAGGCCACCTTACGGTCGATAGCTTGAATGATGGCGACCTTCATCTTGGACTTGTTGGCTACGGTACGCACACGCAAGTCTTCAGGACGTTCAATCTCATTTTCCTCACAATGACGTTTAATCAGCTTACAGAACTCTTCCCCATAGCGTTTCGCCTTACCGGCTCCTACTCCCGGAATATTCTGCAACTCATCCAAAGTCACCGGATAGATAGTTGCCATTGCCTCCAAGGAGGGATCCTGGAAAATAACATAGGGAGGTACTTCCAATTTCTTGGAGAGTTTCTTACGCAAGTCTTTCAGCATAGAATAAAGCGCGGGGTCCACTGCACAAGCACCGCCACCACGTGCCGGAGCTTCTTCTTCCACCTCCTCAAAATCATTATCCTCCGTAATCTTAAAGGATTTAGGATGCTTCAAGAATTTCTTTCCGTCTTCCGTTACCTTCAGCAAGCCATAGTTTTCAACTTCTTTAGTCAAATATCCGGCAATCAGCGCCTGTCGGATAACAGCATTCCAAGTTTTGTCTTCTTCTCCCATACCGGAACCGAATACTTCCAGATCTTCATGCAAATGTGCCTGCACTTCTGAAGTTTCTTTTCCTTGTATAATATCTATAATATAGTCTGCTTTAAAATTTTCTTTCACCGCAAGAATAGCTTCTATTACGGTACACAATAATTCCTGAGCTTCCACTTGTTTTTTCGGATTTAAACAGTTGTCACAATTTCCACAATTTTCCTCCATATACTCCTCGCCGAAATAGTGCAACAGCGTTTTTCGGCGGCATACGGATGATTCGGCATATGCAGCTGTTTCCAGCAGAAGCTGCTTGCCTATTTCCTGCTCTGCAACAGGCTTGCCTTGCATAAACTTTTCCAGTTTTTGCAGGTCTTTATTAGTATAGAAAGTAATACACTGCCCTTCGCCTCCGTCTCTTCCGGCACGTCCGGTTTCCTGATAATATCCTTCCAGACTTTTCGGGATATCATAGTGAATCACATAACGCACATCAGGCTTGTCAATCCCCATACCGAAAGCAATGGTAGCCACAATCACATCAATTTTTTCCATCAGGAAATCATCTTGGTTCTGTGTTCGTGTAGCCGAATCCATTCCGGCATGATAGGCGCGGGCATTAATCCCGTTTGCCTGAAGTATTTCAGCAAGTTCTTCCACTTTCTTCCGGCTCAGGCAATAGATAATGCCTGACTTTTCCGGGTTATTCTTGATAAACTTGATGATGTCCTTATCCACGTTTGCAGTCTTAGGACGCACCTCGTAATAAAGGTTCGGGCGATTGAAAGACGACTTGAACACTTGTGCATCCACCATACCTAGATTCTTCTGGATATCGTGTTGCACCTTTGGCGTAGCTGTCGCAGTCAATGCTATAAGCGGAGCTTTTCCAATTTCATTGATAATAGGACGAATACGGCGATATTCCGGACGGAAGTCGTGCCCCCATTCTGAAATACAGTGGGCCTCATCTACGGCATAGAAAGAAATCTTCACAGTTTTCAGAAACTCCACGTTTTCTTCTTTGGTCAAAGACTCAGGGGCTACATACAACAATTTCGTCTTTCCGGCAAGAATATCGGACTTCACCTGATCTATCGCGCTTTTGTTAAGGGAAGAATTAATGAAATGGGCTATTCCATCCTCCTCGCTGAAATTACGCATCGCGTCGACCTGGTTTTTCATCAAGGCAATCAAAGGGGAAATCACAATGCCCGTTCCCTCCATTAACAAAGAAGGCAACTGATAGCATAAAGATTTTCCACCGCCGGTAGGCATCAACACGAAAGTATCATTACCTGCCAACAGATTTTGTATGATTGCTTCTTGATTTCCCTTAAAAGTGTCGAACCCGAAGTAGTTCTTCAGCTGGTCTGTCAAATTAATCTTCTTCCCTGCCATGATTCATTAGGTTGTTTATTGAGTTAAGCTATTAATAATGCCACTATAAAGCATTTCTTGTTTTTTAAGAACTCTAACAAAGTTATAAACAACTTCTTAAATTTCAAGCATAATCCGCCGAATATTTTTCAATAAAACACAAAAAAGTCAGCTTTATTTGTATTACCTTTTGATTTTAAGCACTTTGAAGTTTTGCCATATTCGTTTTTTCCAACTGACGGCGAGCATAATCCAAAGTTACCACAAGACTTTTTTTATGTTCGGAAGGGACTTCAAACATCACATCCATCATAATAGTTTCGACTATGGAACGCAAGCCACGAGCTCCCAACTTGTATTCAACAGCTTTATCCACAATGTATTCAAATACCGCATCTTCGAAAGTCAGTTCCACTCCATCCATTTCAAACAGCTTAATATATTGCTTGATAATGGAATTCTTCGGTTCTGTCAGAATAGCACGCAATGCCGTACGGTCCAAAGGATTCAGATAAGTCAGCACCGGCAAACGTCCGATTATTTCAGGAATCAAGCCGAATGACTTCAAATCCTGCGGAGCAATGTACTGCATCATATTATTCTTATCAATGGCAGCCGTATTACGTACAGCGCCATATCCTACAACATTCGTATTGAGACGCTGCGCTATCTTCTTCTCGATACCGTCGAAAGCACCTCCGCAAATGAACAGTATATTTTTGGTATTCACCGGAATCATCTTCTGGTCGGGGTGCTTACGTCCCCCCTGGGGCGGGACATTCACAACGGAGCCTTCCAACAATTTCAACAACCCCTGCTGCACACCTTCGCCGCTTACATCGCGGGTGATGGAGGGATTGTCGCCTTTACGGGCTATCTTGTCGATTTCATCTATAAACACAATGCCTTGTTCTGCCTCGGCCACATTATAGTCCGCCACTTGCAGAAGACGGGTAAGGATACTTTCAATGTCCTCACCCACATAACCGGCTTCCGTCAACACCGTTGCATCTACAATGGTAAAAGGCACATGAAGCAGTTTGGCAATGGTACGGGCAAGCAGCGTTTTACCGGTTCCGGTACTGCCCACCATGATGATATTGGACTTTTCAATCTCCACATCATCGTCACCCGCCTTTTGCAGCAAACGTTTATAATGGTTATAAACAGATACTGCCAGAAAACGTTTTGCATCATCCTGACCGATTATGTACTGGTCAAGAAAATTCTTTATCTCTACCGGTTTGGGTAGTTCTTTCAGATTGAGTTTTGTTGCGACTGCACCTTTCTTAGACCCCAAAGCTTCTTGAGTAATCTCATAAGCCTGGGTGGCACAGCTGTCGCAGATGTAGCCGTTCATTCCCGTTATGAGGAAGCCGACCTCATCTTCCGAACGTCCGCAGAAACTGCATCTGTTTTTATTTCGTTTAGAGTCTGCCATATTTATTTCTTCGTATAGACTTGGTCTATCATGCCGTACTCTTTGGCCTCTTGCGCCGTCATCCAGTAGTCGCGATCGGAATCGGCCCACACTTTATCGAAAGGAGTATGTGAGTGGTCGGCTATGATAGTATAAAGTTCTTTCTTTAATTTTTGGATTTCACGTGCTGTGATTTCAATGTCCGACGCCTGTCCTTGCGCACCGCCCATCGGCTGATGAATCATCACGCGCGAGTGAGTCAACGCAGAGCGTTTACCTTCAGCCCCGGCCACCAACAGTACTGCAGCCATACTGGCAGCCATACCTGTGCAGATGGTAGCAACGTCGCTGCTGATGAACTGCATGGTGTCGTAAATACCCAATCCGGCATATACCGAACCGCCCGGCGAATTGATATAGATAGAGATGTCCTTGCCCGGATCCACAGAATCCAGATACAGCAGCTGAGCTTGCAAAGTATTTGCCGTATAATCATCTATCTGCGTACCGAGAAAAATAATACGATCCATCATCAGGCGGGAGAATACATCCAACTGGGTTACATTCAGTTGACGTTCTTCCAGGATATAAGGATTTAAATACCCGGCTTGTGATTTAATCACATCATCCAATACCAAACTATTCATACCTAAATGCTTGGTAGCGTATTTTCTAAAATCATCCATTTTTTCTTTCTGTCTTTTTTAATTTTAATGTGAATGCAAAGAAACGAAAAAGAACACAGAGACACAAAAAAACACAGAGTTATAGTTTGTCAAACTCTGTGTTTCTTTATAAAAATCAACGGTTTCCCGCCAAAATCTTATTCAAACATCTTATTGAAGTCTTCGGCTGAAATATTTTTGTTCTCCAACTTTACCTGAGTCTTCAAAGCAGAAGCCAACTTCGTTTCAACAACCCGGTTCACCAAGCCTTCGATGCTTTCTTTCTTCTTCAGCATTTCTTTCGCATAGTTATCAAGGATTTCTTCGGGCACACTCAACATTCCGTACTGTGCAAACTGCGCACGAGTAGCTTCTTTTGCCATGTTGAGGATATCGTCCTGCTCAACTTTGATATCGTTAGCTTTCACCAGCTGTTCTTTAATCAGATGCCATGTCAGTTCCTCTATGCTCTTGTCATAGTTGTCTTCCACAAACTTTTCGTCTTTATCCTGATTGTTCAAACGCATGATACGCTTCAACAATGCATCCGGGAATTCCAGTTTTCCAACTTTTTCCATCAACATTTTGCGTACGTCCAACAAGAACTTATAATCGCCGTCGGCCACAAACTGATTGGCAATCACTTCTTTCACTTTAGCGCGGAATTCTTCTTCGCTCTTAACCACATCCTTACCGAATACCTGGTCGAAAATTTCCTGATTCAATTCGCCTTCCACGAAACGGGTGATTTCTTCTACCTGGAAACTGAAATTTGATTTCATCTCGGCTACCGCTTCCTTATCAATCTTCAGCAAAGAAGCGAGTTCTGCAGCATTGCCGTCCCATGCGGTGTAAGGATTGAATACAAGCACATCATTAACCTTTGCGTTGGCGAAGATAGCTTTCTGCTCATCGTTCTTCATATAAGCCGGCATCATGACAGCACCTTCTACCTGAATACCGCCTTCTTTAGTATTACCTTCCGCATCCAGTTCGGCGAGCAAGCCTTTCAGCATATCGTTATCAGCGTAAGCATCCACTTTTTCGTATTTGCCGCTACGTTGCGTATAAGCCTTCACTTGATTATTAACCATTTCCTCGGTTACATCAATTGTATAGTAATCCACCTTATCATCAGCAGAAACCTCAGCCTTGAATTCCGGAGCCAAAGCGACGTCGAACAGGAATTCAAATTCTTCCATTGTATCGAAGTCAATATCTTTCTGCTTATCTTCATTAGGCAACGGTTCGCCCAGGATACTCACTTTATTATCTTGAATATACTTATATACAGAATCAGAAAGGAGTTTATTAACCTCTTCAGCCAATACTGACTTACCATACATTTTTTTCACCAGGCTCATTGGAACCATGCCTTTACGGAAACCGGGGATCTGAGCTTTCTGACGTAAGTTCTTCAATGATTTGTCTACCTTTTCCTGATAGTCTGCTTTCTCAAGCTTTACAGTAAGCAAAGCGCTTACTTTGTCAATGTTTTGCAATGAAACGTTCATTCTGACAATTATTTATTTGATTTATACTTTATTTCATTCTCCAATTTGAGCGTGCAAAATTAGCGTTAATCTTTTAATTATCAAAAAACACAGGCAATTATTTCCTCTGCCTCCCCTACTGCCAAAACTTTTCCATCCCGTTTCCTTAATGCGATACCTTCGGGAGATCTTTCCAATACCACCGTTTGGTAGCAGGAATACCACACCATGGTAGCCCTCATACCAAAGGGTGGTAGCCGTCGTACCGTAGGCCATTCTTCCCGCCTTATGACAAGAGAAATAAAAAAAATGAGAAAAAGTATTGCAGTTCCGAAATTAATGCGTTCCTTTGTCGCGGAATGATGGCACATTAGTTTCTCGATTTCCATTACATGGTTTTTACTTCCGTTGAAAAAACGTTTTTGTAAACTCTCTGTCGTTGTGATCTTTTTATTATTCAGCCATCTTTCTAAAGAGAGTTTTATTTATTTTTATTTATTTACATTTTTCATTATGAACATTTATGTTGGGAACCTTAACTACCGCGTTAAGGAAGATGACCTGCAGAAGGTTATGGAAGACTACGGCACAGTATCTTCTGTTAAATTTATCATGGACCGTGCAACCGGACGTTTCAGAGGCATTGCATTCGTAGAAATGGAAGACAGCGCAGCTGCCGCCAAAGCTATCTCTGAACTGGATGGTGCTGAATTCTTCGGCCGCCAGATGGTAGTAAAGGAAGCAAGACCTCCGAAATACTAATCATATAGATTAAAGGAGAAAAGACAAAGCCGCATTAAGTAAGCATTACTTGATGCGGCTTTTTTAGATTCGGTTTCCACCTCTATACCATAAAATCCTTGCGACGAAGCACGAAACTGTTACTCAAATATTTTTCGCGTACAATCTTGTTCTCAGCGAGTTCTTCCGGCGTACCCTGAAACAGGATCTTCCCCTCAAACAGCAGGTAAGCGCGGTCGGTGATGCTCAATGTTTCCTGCACATTGTGGTCGGTAATCAGAATACCGATATTCCGGTCTTTCAGTTTCCACACAATCTGTTGAATATCCTCCACCGCAATAGGGTCTACTCCGGCAAACGGTTCATCCAGCATTATAAACTTCGGGTCAATGGCAAGGCAACGGGCAATCTCCGTACGCCGCCGTTCGCCACCGGACAACTGATTACCTTTGTTCTTGCGAACTTTCTGCAAGCGAAACTCCGCAATCAGGCTCTCCAACTTGTCTTTCTGATAGTCCAACGGTTTGTCCGTCATTTCCAATACAGCAGCAATATTGTCTTCCACGCTCATCTGACGGAATACGGACGCTTCCTGCGCCAAGTAACCGATACCTGTCTGCGCACGCTTGTATACGGGATATTTCGTTATATCCAGATCATCTAAAAAGATACGTCCTTCGTTGGGAGTTATCAATCCTACGGTCATATAGAACGAGGTTGTCTTTCCGGCGCCATTCGGCCCCAACAACCCAACAATCTCCCCTTGCTTTACGTTAATAGAAACATGGCTCACTACTGTACGCTTACCGTATTTTTTCACCAAATCTTCTGTCCGGAGCACCATTTTACTTTCTTCTTCCATAACGCTATATCACCACAGATTACACAAATTCATATCGGTCTACAAGTTTATTGTTTCTTCCGCAGATTACAGCAGTACTATCACGTTTTGCGAATAAATTCTGTGCCATTCGGCGTAATCTGTGGTGAAACTGGCGCAAATGTAGCAAAAATAAGCTGAAATAGTGTACATTTGCAGACAAATACTTACGAGTCATGATTAAAGCACTTAGAACAGTAGGAAAATACATTATGCTGATGGGACGTGTTTTTGCCCGTCCGGAACGTATGCGTATGTTTTTCCGCCAATACATCAATGAAATAGAACAGCTTGGCGTAAACTCTATTGGTATCGTGTTACTGATATCGTTTTTCATCGGAGCCGTTATCACCATACAAATCAAGCTGAACATAGAAAGCCCTTTCATGCCACGCTGGACAGTGGGGTACGTCACCCGCGAAATCATGTTACTGGAGTTTTCTTCTTCCATCATGTGTCTGATATTGGCAGGCAAAGTGGGCTCCAATATAGCTTCCGAACTCGGAACAATGCGGGTTACCCAGCAAATAGATGCTCTTGAAATTATGGGTGTCAATTCCGCCAACTACCTCATATTGCCCAAAATCGCAGCAATGGTATCAACTATTCCGCTGATGGTAACGTTCAGCATATTCGCCGGAATCATAGGTGCATTCTGTACTTGTTGGTTCGGCGGTATCATGTCGGCGGTAGATTTGGAATACGGGCTGCAATATATGTTTGTAGAATGGTTTATCTGGTGCGGCATCATCAAATCGCTGTTCTTTGCTTTCATCATTGCCAGCGTATCGGCATTTTTCGGCTATACGGTTGAAGGCGGTTCTATCGAAGTCGGCAAGGCATCGACGGATTCAGTAGTATGCAGCAGCGTACTGATACTGTTTGCCGACCTCATATTGACACAGCTATTAATGGGCTAACAAGTATATTCTAAATTCAAAATTAAGCAAGAATGATTGAGTTGAAAGGACTTTGCAAGTCATTTGAAGAGAAAGAGGTACTGACAGATATCAATGCCACATTCGAGAATGGAAAGACCAACCTTATCATCGGGCAAAGCGGTTCGGGAAAGACCGTACTGATGAAATGCATTGTAGGCCTGCTGATCCCCGAAAAGGGAGAATTATTATACGACCACCGCAATTTCCTCACAATGGGAAAGAAAGAGAAGAAAGCGTTGCGCCGCGAAATGGGAATGATATTCCAGAGCGCCGCCTTGTTCGACTCAATGACTGTGCTGGACAACGTAATGTTTCCTCTCAACATGTTCAGTTCGGACACCTTGCGCGACCGGACCCGCCGCGCCATGTTCTGTCTGGAGCGTGTGAACCTCATCGAAGCCAAAGATAAATTCCCGGGTGAAATCAGCGGCGGCATGCAGAAGCGTGTAGCCATTGCACGAGCAATTGCCCTGAACCCGCAATATCTCTTTTGCGACGAACCCAACTCCGGTCTGGACCCTAAAACATCTCTCGTCATCGACGAACTGATACAGGATATCACCCGAGAATACAACATGACTACCCTCATCAATACCCACGATATGAATTCCGTAATGGGCATCGGAGAGAAAATCATCTATATCTACGAAGGGCATAAAGAATGGGAAGGCAGTAAAGATGACATCTTTACCTCTACCAACGAACGCCTGAATAATTTCATCTTTGCCTCCGACCTTTTCCGCAAGGTTAAGGAAGTGGAGATACAGAACATAGAAGGTTAAAGCCTGCCCTCTTTTCGCTATTATCCATAAAAAAAGTGTCCGGAACTACTGCCCCGGACACTTATCTTCATAAAACCAGTTAATAAAATTGATGTATATCATCACGATATATTTTATTACCGCAACAATACTATGTAGCAGCAATTTCAATTGTAGCCGCAAAGTTAGATAAACTATTCAATAAAAAAGTAACGGAAAACCGTTAAAGTTATATTTTCTCCTGCTACTGTACGCTGACCCACCCTTGTGAAACAGCCTTCACAACTAGATCTATCGCATTTTTTGCTCCAAATTTACTCAGCAATTTCTTACGAAAAGTCTCTACCGTATTTTCCGAGATACCCAACAAATGAGCGATTTCGTGCGTATTCAGTCCCTTTGCAACCGCCTGCAACACATCCTGCTCACGCTTTGTAGGGATATCCTTAGATTGCAAAACGGCCGATGTGCAATGTGATTTCTTACGGATTAAAGCAATGCGGGAGCAAAGATACGATTCTCCCAATAACACACTGCGTATAGCACTAATCAGTTCCGATGCCGATGAAGTCTTCAGTACAATCCCATTCACCTTGCATTGCACCAGCCTGTTTATAATCCAGATTTCCTCATGCATGGTATAAACAATGATACGCGCATTTTCATTCTGCTCGCGGATCTTCGTTATCAAATCAAAGCCGGACATATCAGGCATACTCACATCCAAAATACACACATCATAGTTGTGTCTGCCAATCAGCTCCAAAGCCGCTCTGCCCGATGTAGCAACATTGGTCACTATCGCATCAGGCATTTTATTCACTATCTTGCTAATGCCCTCCAATATCAGACAGTGGTCATCGACCGCCAAGACTTCCGCCTTTACTTTTTTCTCCATAAATCGCTTTTCAAATGTAAACCGATATTTCTATACGGACACCCGCTCCCGGCATGGTATCCAATTTTATTTTACCTCCAATGATCTCTGCACGTTGCTGAATTGTTCTCAGTCCTACTCCTCTGCTCTTTCTATCGGGAACAAACCCTTTTCCGTCATCCGTCACCAACAGTGAAAGGCGTTTGCCTTCCAATGACAAGTCAACACAAATACATGTAGCCTCCGCATGCCTTATTGCGTTACCAACAGTCTCCTGCACAATACGATAATATTCAAAGCCTATCTCCTGTGGAACCTGTTTCCAGTCCACTCCCCCGGTAGAATGGTATTCTATTCTCGCTTCTTGTCCGGGCAAAGCTATATGCAATATGTAGTCGGCAAGCATTTCATCAATAGTGGCATATTGGAAAACCGGCGGCATCAATTCATGCGATATATTCCGCAAGTGTTCCCGAACCTCTTTCAGCCTATCCAACTGCTCATCTATCATGGATGCATTACTTTCTTCGAACAACGAACGCATACTCATTTCAAATGCCAGCAGATTATTACAGACATCATCGTGCAAATCCTCCGCTATCCGTTCCCGCTCACTCTCCAGACCATCAATATATTTACGTGTCAGACGCTGTTCAGTCTCCTTCTGTAAAGCAAGAAACTGACGCTCTTTTTCACTGGCGGCCTGTGCCAGTTTTATAATACGCACTTTCTGCCGTTGCCGTACATACAATAGTACCAACAAGAGCACAAGAAGCAATCCCAGTACAGAAACATAAAGAATACGACGATACATCAACTTCTTTTGTGCTTCTTCATCATAAAGGTATTCGGAAACAACCGGATGTCCATCCTGTTTGTTTTGCAAAGTCATCGCAGCTTGACAACATAATGCAGAATTTTTCTCAGCTTCGCCCACCTGCCGACTTCCTGTCAGCAAGAACAACAAAAGCATACATAATGTCCCAAGCAGTTTCATTTATGTAATAATTAGAGTGTAGACAAATATAATTATAATATTCACACCAGCCTACTTTTTGTTGATATTTCTTTATATTAAAATAAAAAAAAGACTGACAACCAAGAGTCAGTCTTTCAACTATTTTATCTAATACGTACAAGTAGCTTTATTTCTGTCGTATATATATATTTATCGGGGTCCCCGTCAGGTTCCATTTCTCACGCATTTTGTTCTCAAGAAAGCGTTTGTATGGTTCCTTCACATATTGCGGAAGATTTGCGAAATAGACAAAAGATGGGATCTGCGTATTCGGTAACTGCGTAATGTACTTAATTTTAATATACTTTCCCTTGATGGCAGGAGGCGGATAAGCCTCGATAAGCGGCAGCATTTCTTCATTCAGGCGGGCAGTCGGTATACGTATCATACGGTTTTCATACACTGTACGCGCCTCTTCCAGTACTTTCAGGATGCGCTGTTTCGTCAATGCCGAGGCAAAGATTATCGGGAAATCCACGAAAGGAGCAAAACGGCTGCGGATAGCGTTCTCAAAAGTCTTCATAACTTTCACAGTCTTATCTTCCACCAAGTCCCATTTGTTCACCACCACTACCAGTCCTTTGGAGTTCTTCTGAATCAACGAGAAGATATTCAGGTCCTGGCTCTCGATACCACGCGTAGCATCAAGCATCAAAATACACACATCCGAATTTTCGATAGAACGAATGGAACGGATTACCGAGTAATACTCCAAATCCTCGTTTACCTTGTTCTTCTTACGGATACCTGCCGTATCCACCAAATAGAAGTCAAAGCCAAACTTATTGTAGCGGGTATAGATTGAATCGCGCGTTGTTCCGGCTATCTCCGTCACAATATTGCGATCCTCGCCGATAAACGCATTGACTATGGAAGATTTTCCTGCATTCGGACGCCCTACAACCGCAAAACGAGGAATATCCTCATCCAAGATTTCATCGGACTCCTTCTTGAAGTTCTCAACGATAAGATCCATCAAGTCTCCCGTACCGCTACCGGTCACAGCAGAAATACAATACGGATCTCCCAAGCCCAAACTGTAAAATTCAGGAGCATTATATTGCAACTCATTATTATCGGTCTTGTTCGCAACCAGCAAAACAGGTTTCTTGGCACGACGCAAAATAGAAGCTACCTGTAAATCAAGGTCCGTCACTCCGTTCATAACATCCACCACAAACAGAATTACGTCCGCTTCATCCACAGCCATTAATACCTGCTTGCGTATCTCCTCCTCAAAAATATCGTCAGAGTTCACTACCCAACCACCGGTATCTACAACCGAGAATTCACGTCCCAACCATTCGGATTTACCGTATTGGCGGTCGCGTGTTGTTCCTGCCTCTTCGTTAACAATCGCCTGCCTTGTTTTAGTCAGGCGATTAAATAATGTAGACTTTCCCACATTGGGGCGTCCTACGATTGCAACTAAATTTCCCATAGGTACATTCTTTGTTTTTTTGCGACTGTCACAGTCGTATGAATATTAGTCCAGCTGATAACCAAAGTTACGCAGCTCCTTGTCCGAACTACGCCAATCCTTATCAACTTTCACAAACGTCTCCAGGAAAATTGTTTTCCCGAAGAACCTCTCCAAATCGCGGCGAGCTTCAGTGGCCACTTTTTTCAAAGCCTTTCCTTGCTTACCGATGATAATGCCTTTCTGCGAATCACGTTCAACGTATATCACAGCATTAATATGTATCTTCTTTTCCTCTTCTTTGAATTGCTCTACAACGACCTCTACCGAATAGGGTATCTCCTTGTCATAATACAACAATATCTTTTCACGAATAATCTCGTTTACGAAGAAACGGGCCGGTTTATCCGTCCATTGGTCTTTATCAAAATAAGGGGGAGAATCCGGCAATAATTCCTTTATCCGCTTCATCACATAATCCACATTAAACTTGGTGGCAGCCGAAATAGGGATAATCTCTGCATTCGGCAGCAATTCCTTCCATGCTTCCACCAGTTCCACCAGCTTCTCCTGATTACTCAAATCAATCTTATTGACAAGCAACAGCACCGGCACTTCCATGTGGCTCACTTTCTCCACAAAATCATTATGCTTGTCAGGTGTCTCAACCACGTCCGTCACATACAGCAATACATCCGCATCAGTCAGTGCCGAGGTAGAAAAGTTCAGCATAGACTCCTGCAATTTATAAGTCGGTTTCAGTACGCCCGGCGTATCCGAAAACACAATCTGCATATCATCCGTATTATATATACCCATAATCCGGTGGCGGGTGGTCTGCGCCTTGAAGGTAGCTATTGAGATACGCTCACCTACCAGTGCATTCATCAATGTAGACTTACCTACATTGGGATTTCCCACAATGTTGACAAAACCTGCTTTATGCATAATCCTCACGTATTTAAATTGAGACAAAAAAACGCATCGAATCGAAATAGGATGCGTCTTTTTATCATATCTTATCAGTAAACGTTTACATTACTGTTTCTTTCCGTCATAGCCCCATTTCACGTAAACGGCTCCCCAGGTAAACCCGGCGCCGAATGCCGTAAAGATAAGATTATCACCTTTCTTCAGTTTCTCTTCAAAGTCCCAAATACAAAGTGGAAGCGTACCGGCACTTGTATTGCCATAACGATCGATATTAATCAGCACCTTTTCATGAGGAACTTCCAGACGGTGCGCCACAGCATCAATGATACGCAGATTGGCCTGATGAGGAACCACCCAGTCGATAGTGTCTTTCGTCAGATTATTCTTTTCTGCAATTGCTGCGCTTATATCCGACATATTTGATACAGCGTATTTAAATACTGTACGCCCCTCCTGATAAAGATAATGCATGTGATTGTCTATTGTGAAATAAGAAGGAGGACAAACAGAACCACCGGCCTTCAGATGCAAGAAAGGCAGACCTTTTCCATCTGTTCTCAACATGGCATCCATAATGCCTAATTCTTCTGTTGTCGGTTCCAACATGAATGCCGCTGCACCATCACCAAAAATCGGGCAAGTGGCGCGGTCGGTATAATTCACAATCGATGACATCTTATCAGCACCAACAATAATAACCTTCTTGTATCTACCCGAACGGATAAAATTCGCAGCCGTCTCCATCATATAGAGGAAACCGCAACAAGCCGCCGACATGTCGAATGCAAAAGCATTCTTCAGTCCAAGCTTATCACACAAGATAGATGCAATAGAAGGAAATTGATAGTCCGGAGTAGAAGTAGCTACAATCACCAAATCAACATCATCCGGATTAGAACCCGTACGCTGCATCAACTGCTTTGCTGCTTTGCGCGCCATGTACGATGTTCCCAATCCTTCTTCGTTGAGGATATGTCTTTCCTTAACTCCGATACGGGTCATAATCCATTCATCATTGGTATCCACCATTTTTGATATCTCATCATTCGTCAAGATATAATCAGGTACATAGCCGCCGACTCCTGTAATTACTGCATTTATTTTTTCCATTAAATTTGTTTACTTATAAAAACACCTAAACAACGGCAGTCTAAAAAGGTTTGCTCATTGAATGTTACAAATCTTTTTAGACGTCCGATATTCAAGTATAAGTTTAGTCAAACTGCTAAATTAAACAGCAGCCTCTTTCTCTACTGCCAGCTTACCACGATAGTAGCCACATGCACCACATACAGTGTGATATACATGCCATTCACCGCAATTCGGGCAAATAGCCAGTGTAGGAGCTACTGCTTTATCATGAGTTCTTCTCTTCGCAGTTCTTGTTTTTGACTGTCTTCTCTTAGGATGTGCCATTTTCTTTAATCTTTAATTGTTATCTAATATTTTCTTTAATTCGTCCCAACGCGGGTCTACCGCAATTTCCGTATCATCATTTACAAGCCCGTCAGCTGCTTCATCCGGTACAAAAGCATCTTCATCCATTTCATCCGGAGTTGTACGCAAATGCTTGCTCAGCTTGCTACTCATCGCCTTGTTGCACTTACCCGGAGCATGCACATGCTTCATCGGGATGGCCAAAGCTATAAACTCATACATGAACCATGCCACATTGATCTCTCCCTCTTCCTCGGGGATCACAATGAGGTTGTCTCCTTCCTCGGCATATTCATGTCCAAACTTCACCAGCAACTTGTCTGTGGAAGAGACAGGCTGCTCCATATCATCCAGACAACGATCGCATGGTACCCACACCATTCCGTCTGTCTGAAAGTTCAATTCGAAAGCACGAGATGTTTTCTTTACAACCAAAACAACATTGACTTTACCCTTCTGTACTTCAGGGCTATCAATATTAGCGAAGAAAAGATTATCCAATACAAATTCATATCTGCATGAATCCGCCTGCATACCTTTCAAATCGATTTTGTATTTATCAAACTTTCCCAAAGCTTCTTTTTATTTATTCGGGCGACAAAGATACAAATAATTATCCTCATTATGTAGTATTTAGGACAAAATATTCACTTTTTATATTCATTTCACCCTGTTTCGACTACCAATAGCGCCGATCCGCATAAGACCATGACGCTCCTACAACCATCCGGATACAAAAAAAAGCCCCTGTATCTTCCGATACAAGGGCTTCATCAAAAACGGCGACTACCTACTCTCCCACTGTTACGCAGTACCATCGGCGTGACTGAGCTTAACTTCTCTGTTCGGAATGGGAAGAGGTGGAACCTCAGTGCTATAGTCACCTGAATAAGGTAGACATGATGTGAAAAAAGTAAAGCAACCACCGGCAATACTACGAAAACCGGTACGCTGAACGTATATACCACCCATACTGGGCAAAACCAAAAGTGAACGGGCAATTAGTAATGCTCGGCTATGACATCGCTGCCTGTACACCTGCATCCTATCAACGTCATCGTCTTTGACGACCCTAAGAAATCTAATCTTGTGGCTGGCTTCGTACTTAGATGCTTTCAGCACTTATCCAATCCCGACTTAGATACCCGGCAATGCACCTGGCGGCACAACCGGTAAACCAGAGGTCAGTCCAACACGGTCCTCTCGTACTAGTGTCAGAGCCACGCAAATTTCATACGCCCA